>Ga0255755_1002685_pt1 | contig 14281 bp, 14 predicted proteins | sample 011ome_18_FD_179955 | JGI IMG/M metagenome (GOLD analysis project Ga0255755, IMG submission 179955) | Coastal salt marsh microbial communities from the Groves Creek Marsh, Skidaway Island, Georgia - 011501BT metaG (version 2) | ecosystem: Environmental > Aquatic > Marine > Intertidal zone > Salt...
TTTAAGGGAGGGGGCGGAAATTCTGTCAGACTATATGTCTCTTGCTCAAAACACCTATTTATCCCAAGCTGCATAAAATATGAAAATTGTATCCTTTAACATTAATAGTATTCGCGCTCGCCCCCATCAACTAATTCATCTAAGAAATACCTTTGATCCTGATGTAATAGGAATTCAAGAAACCAAAGTAGATGATCCAGAGTTTCCAATTGAAGAAATTAAAAAAATTGGATACCACCCAGAATTTTGGGGTCAAAAAGGTCACTATGGAGTAGCAATTCTAAGCAAGAAAAAGCCTTTGGATGTGAAGAAAGGTTTTGCTGGAGATACAGAAGATGATCAAAAAAGATTTATTCAAGCAACCTTTAAATGGAAAAGAAAAAAAATAATAATTATGAATGGATACTTTCCCCAAGGGGAGAATAGATCTCATAAAACAAAATTTCCTAAAAAGATTAAATTTTATGATGATCTAAAAAAGCACATAAAAAAACTTAAGAAAAAAGAGGAAAATCTTATTGTAATGGGAGATTTTAATGTTGCTCCAACAGCTCTGGATATTGGAATTGGTGATCAAAATGTAAAAAGATGGCTTCGTGAGGGAAAAACTGCGTTCCTGCCAGAAGAAATCAATATGTGGAATAGCATAAAGAATCTAGGCTTTGTTGATTCCTGGAGAGAACAAAATCCTGAAGAGGGATCTATTTATTCATGGTTTGATTATCGTTCTAGAATGTTTGATGACAATCCTAAAAGAGGCCTAAGAATAGATCATATTTTAGTCTCAAGTAATCTCTCTAATCAAATTAAAGACACGGGGATTGATTATGAAACAAGAGGAATGGAAAAACCTTCAGATCATTGTCCTATTTGGATAACTCTTAAATAAAAAAACATGGATTTTAAAAATTTTATCTCACCCTCAACAGGACATAGATTTGAATATAAAAATAATACTCTCGAAACTAAGATAGGAGAAACAATAGAAATAATAAAAAAAATCCCTAGATTTTCACCAAATACTGACTATACATCGGCATTTGGACGTCAATGGAAAATTTATAGACAAGTTCAATTAGATTCTAAAAATGGCACAAAACTCTCTGAAGATAGAGTGAAAATTGCGCTTGGGAAACCATTAAGTTCAATCAAAGGGCTTAAAATTATTGAGGCTGGATCAGGCGCAGGTCGTTTCACTGAAATACTTCTAAAATATGGTGCAAAAGTCTACTCATTTGATTTAAGTGAGGCAGTTGAAGCAAATTTTAAAAATAATTCAGGTCATGAAAACCTAACTATATTTCAAGCTGACATTGAAAAAATTCCCTTTAAGGATAATTTTTTTGATATTTCTTTGTGTCTTGGAGTGATGCAACATACCCCAGACACATCAAAAAGTCTTGCTGAATTGTCAAGGGTAACCAAAAAAAATGGAATGATCTTATTTGATCATTATCAAAAACATCCAGGACAATATCTTTCATTGTATCTAGTTTATTGGTTTGTAATTAAAAACTTGCCTGGCTCAATTCAACATAAGGTTACTAGCTCATTAACCAAATTTTTTTTTCCTATTCATTGGTTTTTTAGAAAAAATACACTTGTACAATTTCTTTTAAGACGAATTAGTCCTATTAGCTTTTATTACGGATTATTTGATTTAAGTAAAAAACAACATTATGAGATCTCTCTACTTGATACCCATGATAAAAATACAGATCACTTTAAAAGAATGGTTACAGAGAAAAAATTATATAAAATTATTAGTAAATTTGATTTTACATCTTTTAAAATCTTCAAGGGTGGCACCGGACTTCAATGCATTATAATTAAGTAAAATTAATTTCTCCTAGATGCAAAAAAATTTCTTAACAATTCAGAACTTTTCTGTTGGAAAATTCCATGCTCATAATGCACTTTATGATTAAGAAATTTTTTATCTAAAAAATTATCTATAGAAATTATTGACCCAGTCTTTGGTTCAGGAGCAGCAAAATATAAATTTTTTATTCTCGCATCCACTATAGCTTTCGCGCACATGTGACACGGCTCAAGAGTGACATAAATTTCACACTCTTTAAGCCTATAATTATGGATAGTCTGACTTGCATTATTTATTGCAATTATCTCAGCATGAGAAGAAACTGAGTTTGTGCTAATAACTTGATTAAATCCCTCGCCAATAACTATTCCATCTTTGACTATAAGCGCACCTACTGGAACCTCATTCTCTTTGTAAGCAGTTTCAGCTAATTCCATTGCTAAAGCCATGAATTTTTCAAGATACATAGAATTTAGCTCTAGAATTTAGTCATCTTAATTAAAGAAATTTTGCCCATTCTTTAAGAGGCCTTCTTTCAGATTTCAGTGTATTAATTGGGTCTGATTCATCTTCATATCCAATGCTCATTCCGCAAAATAAGATGTCATTTGAATCAGCCCTAACAAAAGCTGAAACGCTATCATGCTTCATAGACCATGCTTCTTGGGCGCAAGTATCTAAACCTGCTTCTTTAGCAAGCAACATAAATGTTTGTAAAAACATTCCTAAATCAGACCATTGAGGTGGGCCCATATCTCTATCAATGAAACAAAAAAATGCGCAAGGAGCTCCAAAAAAAATAAAATTTTGCATCACTTGAGAATAACGAGCTTCTTTATCCTCTCTTGAAATTCCTAATAATTCATACATTTGCTCCCCTAACTCGTAACGGGAAGTTCTGTAGGGTTCTTTTAGTTTTGATGGATAAATCTCATAAGCTGGCTCTTCAGGTTTAGACCATTTTCTTTGGAATTCTAAGAAGTCTGACATTGATTTATTATTAATAACAAATATTTTCCATGGTTGAAGATTACCCCCAGAAGCAGCTCGAGAGGCTTTGCATAATAATTCAGATATCAATTTACTCGACACAGGTTTTGCTAAAAACTTTCTTACAGATTTTCTCAATTTCACTGCTTCAGAAACATTCATATTAAATTTTGTTGGCCATCTTGATTAAAAATTTATTTTTGTTAATAAGATTTGAGGTTAAATCATAATTTTGAATTTTTCCATTCTTCAAGACACAAGTTTTTTGAAAATATTCCAGCATAGAATTCTTATGGGATATAGCTATGATCAGCTTATATTTTAAATTAAGTATATTACTCATCAGGTCGGCCTCCAATTGCCTATCCATTGCATTGGTTGCCTCATCTAGAACTAATACGTCTCTTTTTTTATAAAAGGCTCTAGCGAATCCAATACACTGCTTCTGGCCTCCTGACAAGATTGGACTTGATTCGGAAATAATTGTCTCCAATCCATCAGGCAATTGATCGACTACTGCATCTAATTTTGATAGGGATAAAACTTTATTAAAAAAATCCTCGTTATCATTTGTTAAAGTTGCGCCAAATAAAATATTCTCCTTAATAGTTCCCTCTATTAGGAGTATTTTTTGCGGAACAAAAGCGAAGTTATTTCTTATGCAAACTCTATCCTTCAAGCTAATTTGAGTTTTATCAAAATAAATTGTACCTGCGTTAGGAAATGTAAATCCAAGTATTAAATCAAGTAGAGTAGACTTACCTGAACCGCTTGGTCCAACAATTAAGATTTTCTCATCACGGCAAAGCTTAAAATTAATATTTTCCAATACAGGTTGGTCATTATCATGCTTAAAACTCACATTTTCTAAGCTAATCGAGTGATCAAAAGTAATATCTGCGCTATTTTTATTTACTTCAATAGATTGGATGGCTTGAAAAATATTATATACATTTGAGATCTGAGCTTGTCTAAAAATAATTTCATAATAAAAATAATAAATATTTTGAAATGATGGTAAGACCTTTAAACCTGCTAAACCAAAAACAGAAATAGAGGCAAAGATTTTTTGACTATTGAATTCAGAAGAAGAAAAAAACGCAACAACTATCACCAATATAATTAATATTATTGAATCAATCAAGAATCTTGGAATATGAGAATAAAAACTATTATGTGCCTCAGCATAAACTAGGTTTGAATCTATTTTTTTATAATTAGACACAAATTTGGACTTTGCGTCGTAAAAAATTATCTCCTTAACTGAGTTAAAAATATTATTTAAAATCTTTACAGACTCATTCATCATTTTTGAACTAATGGAGCCATGTTCTTTAATCAGGGGGCTTATTAAAAAAGTAATAAGCGAGTATGAAATTAACAGTATAGATATTACTAGGAAAGTTAGGGCAGGATCAAATAAGAATAGTCCAATTACAATAAATGAACACAAAATGAACTTGCTAAAAAGATGTAGGCAGAAAATAATGACAAAGCCCAATTGTCTACCATCATTAATAATTTTTGAGATCTGATCAGAGGCTTTAATCTTGGATAGATTTATCCAATCTTCCTCAAGGTAATATTCAAGCATTCTTTGCCTCACTCTGCTTCCAATAAACTGCCCAGAAATATTCAGAGATCTAAGAATGAAAACAGAACCTAATAAAGTAATAAAAGAATAAAATATAGTAAATGTACAAAATGCCAAAGTGTAATAATTCGGAGATAAATTAAGAGACAACATTATTTCTGGCATAAAACTAATCGATGCAATAGCCTCATTAAGATTTGCAATGTTAATTAATAAGAAAGAGATAAGCGCTAGACCAAAAACCTCCATAACTGCGATTATTGTAAGTAATATGCTTAGCTTCGCCACTCTTGATAAATCTTCAGATGGGAGTATGAAATATAATTTTTTTAAAAATAATGGCACAGTAATTAATTATATATTGTTTGATAGCCTAAGATTAACAAGATGATTAAAACTAGCGATATAACAACGATGAATTATTCGTGTAGCTCTCAAAATATTTATTGAGGAATTATGACTATTTCTAACTAATAATAGAAATACATTTATAATTTTGAATATGAAAGTTTGTTTTGTTATTCCTACTTTTAATTTTTTTAAAACTCATAGAGCGGACTTAGTTAAGGAGTTAGCACTCCATTATGAAATGCATATTATTACTGACCTATCCTTGGCATCAAAGCATGAAATTAGTAAATTTTTAGAGCAAAATATTAAGATTCATCATTTGCAAGCTAGGAATGGATCAATGAGCTTCATGTCATATTTCCAATATTTTATAAGCCTAAAAAAGAAAATTAAGTCTTTAAATCTAGACTATATTTTTTATACAACTCTAGAAATTAGTTTCTTTGGAGCTCTTCTGAAATATTTCATCGATATCAAGAAATCATTTTTTCTGATAACAGGTTTAGGTTCAACTTTTTATAACAATAAATTTAAGTATCAAATATTTAGATTTATTCAAAAAATTATCTTTAAATTATGTCTGCTAAGAAATAATTATTTATTTATTTTTCAAAATAATGATGATTTGAATTTATTTAATAATCTTGGCTTTGCTAATAAAAAAAATTCTATAACCATTCCTGGTAATGGAATAAATACCAATCAATTTTCTTTTTTTCTAAGAGATTATTCACAGCAGCCTATTTTCTTATTTGCTTCAAAGCTCTTACTATCCAAAGGTGTTGAGGAGTACTTAGAAGCTGCAAGACAATTAATAAAAAATAATGTAAATGCAAAATTTTTAATAGCTGGTAAATATGATCTAAGGGAATCTGATCCAATTTCGGCTCGCTCCTATGAAGCGTTGCAGAATGATACTCAGGTTACCTATCTGGGTGAATTATCCTATGAGCAAATGAGTGAAGCATTGAATAATTCTTCAATATTTGTATTACCCTCTTATGGAGAGGGTCTTCCAAAAGCTCTGCTTGAAGCAGCCGCAACTGGATTGCCATTAATAGCAACTGATGTTCCAGGATGCAGAGATTGCATAGAGAATGGAAAAAATGGAATACTCATTAAGCCTAGGGATATTGAAGGCTTAAAAAATGCAATGGAATCTTTAATTTTTTTAGATGCAGATACAATGCTTGAATATAGCAAGAGATCTGCTTTAATTATTCATTCAAAATATAGCTTAAATGTAATAACTGAAAAGTATATTTGCCTAATTGATTAGACTTACTCTAATTTTAATTACGGTATGCAATAGCTGTCCAAAAAGGAGGGTTTTCACTGAAGGAAATATTATTGAAGCCTGCTCTTTCAAGCATATCAGCAATCTCTTTTTTACTAAATCTATGCTCTAGTCTAGTTCCAAATCTATCCAATGCGTCTGTTCTAAGTACATAGAATGGTTTATGACGATAATCACTTAAAGGAAAATTTTTTACATTTAGACCAAATTTCTCCATCAACATACTCAACCTTGCTAAGGGAAAATAAACAATAAGCCCAATTAACTGACTAATAAAAAATTTAATTGGAAATGGAAGTTTAGAGATAATTTTTCTAAAAAAATCACTTATTCGCCATAGTGCCCTATACCAAAAAGGCTTATTATCTAAGCTGTAGTATAAGTAAATAAGAAATGGTGCTCCAGGTTTTAATTTCTTAGCGCAACTTTCTAGCGCCTCAAAAGTGTCTGGGGTATGGTGGAGAACTCCTAAGGAATATCCAAAGTCTTGAGAAGAGTCTTGAAGAGAGTTTTCAGATGCCGAAGCACACTCAAAATAACAATTACTATATTTCGATAAGTTTTGAGTGGCCTGCTTTAGAGCTAATTCACTTGGATCAATACAATTAAGTTTATGAATCAGAGGTGCAACAAATTTTGCCCACCTTCCTGATCCGCATCCCATATCAAATCCCTCAGCTTTTTTTGGGAGCGCTTCAAATGGAAAAATAGAAAAATAACTTTCAAAAGAAACTTGCAGAGAACTTTTATCTATTTCAAGATGGTTAAATTTCTTCCACTCTCTTCCAAAATCATTTACAACCTTTTCATCAATATTTTTGTTCTTTTGCATAATTATTTATATTTGATAACTTGGGTAGAAAGCCAAGTATTTATGTAAAAATTATACACTGCCCAAAAATTTTAATCTCTTCTTTCCATGGTAATAAAAATTCTTTTATTTTTAAAAACTTATTTATAGCATCTGTTTATAACAGATATTGGTAGCGCAAAACTTTGATCTATTTTAAAATAGAAAATTCATAATCCCACAATCAAACTATAGTGAAAATATTCATAGACATTGGCTCACATATCGGTCAAACCCTTCATGAGGTAACAAAAGCAAAGTATGCTTTTGACAGAATTTATTGCTTTGAGCCCTCTATGCATTGCATTAAAAGTTTAGAGAAAATTGCTTCAACAGATTCAAGAATAATCATTTGTAACTTTGGATTAAGCAATAAAAATCAAGATGCAGAATTATTTTTGCCAGGATCTCAAGGAGGTACTATTTTTGAAAGTGAGATTGACGGTTCGGAAGATATGTCTGAAAAAACATCCAAAAATGATGGAGAAGTTGAGAAAATAAAATTGCGTGATGCAAACGAATGGTTTGAGGAAAATATTAATCCAGCTGACTATATTGTTGTTAAAACTAACTGTGAAGGAAGTGAGGTGGATATTCTTGATAGTCTAATTGATGGCAAATTTATGAAAAATATATATACGTTTCTTGTAACTTTTGACATCAGAGAAAATCCGAAATATCAATATAGAGAACTAGAAGTTAGAAGAAGATTAAAACAACAGATTGAAAAAAACTTTTGCTTTTCTGATGATGTAATGATTGGTCGCTCACACGAAAAAAGGATTGAGAATTGGTTAAAATTATTTGGAGTCGATACTGACATCCAGGATGTGAAATTATTGAGAAGTAAGTATAAAAAAATCTTTTTACAATACTCCAATAAAAATGGTTTCATGGTGAGGTGGGAGACTAAATTAAAAAGAAATTTAGGATATGCAATTTTTCCAAATTGGATAAAAGTTGCATTAAGATATTTTAAGCGAACAATGAGGTTAAATAGAGATAGATAACTGAAAGAAATTCTATTCCATAAAAGTGAATCAAAAATATGCCTCCTGAATTAGGAGAATCAAAATAGAATAAAGTTAAGGTGTAACTTTAAGAAATATTTATTAAAAAAATATCTTCTCAAGAGAGTTAATTAGAGATCCATCAAGATCTTTTTTAGAGATAGTCATCTGTTCTTTTGTACATGGAAGTTCGATGTCTAACTCACTATCAAAAATTGAGATTGAAACATCGCTGTCATAGTCATATGGGTTAGAAACTTTATATAAAATTTCACAATTTTCTTCTAGCGTCAAAAACCCATGAGCAAAACCGACTGGCACATAGACCTGTTTGAAATTTTCATCACTCAAATCAATCAAACGATGTTGAAGATATGTAGGTGAATCAACTCTAATATCAACCACAATATCAATAATCTTTCCTTTCAAAACTCTTACCAACTTTGCTTGTTCGAAAGGCGGTTTTTGGAAATGCAGTCCTCTAAATGTAAAGGTATTTTTTGAAAAAGATTGATTTTCTTGAATAAAAGAATCAATGATGCCTAACTGTTCAAATGAACTTTTTTGATATGTTTCCGAAAAAAAACCTCTTTCATCCTCAATCTTTTTAGGTATTATTTCGCATACAGAATTACCTAAATGCCATTTTGTAAAAAACTTCATAACAAATAATTTTGAAATGAATTTCTTAGATACTCTTCAAGGCAAGTTTCCCAATTTCTCATCTTATTTAGCCCTATTAACTGCAACTTCTTATTTATTAATCTTTCCGAGGAAGGTCTTGTAACAAAATACTCTTCTTTAAAATAGCTTGAATCAACTTTTTTTATCTTAATTTTTTTTTCTAAATTTAAAGCTGATAAGATCTTAGAAGCTACCTCATATCTTCCAGTAATACCTTGGCAAACTAAATTATAGAGACCCAATTTTTTATTCTCAAGAATGACTTTAGCATTCTTAGCGAAATCTATAGTGTAAGTAGGAGTTCCTAGTTTATCATCTACAATATACAAGATTTCATGACCATCTTTAATTTGCTTTAATATTTTATATATAAATTTTTTGTCTTTCTTTGGACCTCCGCCCATCATCCATCCAGCCCTAAGAACTATAGGAAACTTTGCACGTTCTAATACAAATTTTTCACCTGCATACTTACTTCTGGAATAATGACATAAAGGATTTGGTTGGTCCCAATCATCGTAAGTATCCTTTGAGCCATCAAATATTCCTGCAGTAGAAATATAAAGAATAGGAATATTGAGCATATTAGCGATAGAAACAGCATGCTCAACAGAAATTGTATTTGTGAGGTATGTATCATCAATATTTTCTTCACAGTACTCTAAATCTGTATGAGCTCCTATGTGAAAGAGGTAATCTGGCTTAAAAGCATTAACAGATTTAGAGTATTCATCTAAATTACGAAAATCTAGATATTCTAGCCAATCTTCATTCAGGTCTATATCTGTACATTTTAATTCATAATCATCCTGAAAAACGCTATGAAAAGCATCTCCTAACATCCCCCCGCATCCACTCATAAATATTTTTTTCATTAATTTTCTATAACTGATAGATATTTGTTAAATATAGTCTTTTGAGAAAAATTTTTAACAAATTTTTCTCTTGCATTCATTCCCATCTCATTTCTTTTTTTAGGATTATTTATGAGAGATTCTAAGGATGTTACCCAATCTTTATCATTGTAAATTAGAATGCCATCTTTATCATGCTCAATAAAATTATTCACATTTCCAACTGCAGTGCAAACTGCAGGAATTCCGATAGCCATGTACTGTAATGCCTTTAAACCGCTCTTGCCATTAACCCAATCATTTTTTGGTAAAGGATAGAGGCCTATATCAAATCTATGCAATTGTTTGATTTCGTCATGCGAATTCCATTTGACAACCTCAAGATCTAAGTTTTGATTTTGCATTTCAAAGTTACCAATTATCATAAGTTTAAAGTTCTTTTTTTTATATAAAGCTTCTAAATAAGGCATGATCAGATCCAAGCAAGCCCTTGAAGAAAATGTGCCAGTCCATCCAATTACAATTTTTTCATTATTAGTGTTTTTAATTTTTTTAGGTAAAAACCTATCTTCTTCAAGCGTTGGCGGGATGAAAACGGCATTAGATTTTTTAGAAATGCTGTTACATCTGTCTTCTAAAGCTGGAGAGCTTGTAATAATTTGATCAGCGTATTTAATAAGATATCTAATTTTATGCTTTGATTTTAAAATTGATGCAAGCCAGTTAATGCTTCCAATTTCTTCAGTCAAAATATTGTCTTCAATATCATAAATTATTTTTTTGGATAATTTGATATATATACTCTCAAGAATAGGAGGGCCAAAGGGAAAAACATTCATGAATATGTATACATAATCATATTTTCTTAAAGAAAAAATTAATTTTAATCTTCGTAAAAGACCAACAATTGTCCAAATAATTTTTTGAAAGATATGGCCTTCTTGTGATGCTATATCCCATAATATTTTATTCATAAATGAGTGCACCGTTATCTCAAACCCTTCTCTACGTAATCTAGAGAAATGTGGTTCAAATTTTAGCCTTTGCCCAGCCGCAATTTCTTGAGGATATGGACATATAAAAAGAATTTTTTTCATATAAATATTTTTAAACTATTTAAAAAACGGTTACTTGCATTATATTCATTTGATATAAATATATTGAATTTAGAGAAGTTGCGAATCCGCTCTTGCCCAATATATTTTAAGAAACATTTTAAATAGCATCTTCAATCTCTTTAATTCTTAATGCTAAGCTGGCTTGAAAACTATAATCAGCATCATTAACAAAAATATTTTCCGGAAATTTAACTATCTCATCAAAATAATTGGGACCGGTCTGTTGTCGAATAACCTCGACCTTTCTGCCAGAAATTTGCATGATCATACGCAGCAGTTCGTCTAATGAAATCGTATTTGGGCTTCGTAGGGAGTAATTACCATGAGCAGCATGAATACTATTTAAGATAGATTTGCATACAGGCTGAACATCTGCAAGATTAATATTCACTTTATTTGAAGGTATAGATATAGAATTTCCAGTAAGTATATTTTTAATAAAAATATCTACAACTTTATTCCTTGTATCTCCACTACCAAAAGTATCAAAAATATATAAATTAACTATTTCGGACTCTTGATTATCAAGAAATTTTTTAAAAAGTTCTTTCGATAATGAATAAACATTTTGAGCTTTAAAATCTAATAATTGATGATAGCTTAATGCATTTACAACTTTTAAATTTTTATTTGGACTCAACCAATCAAAAACACAGGCAGGAAAAATAATATTTGCTTCAACAATATTTCTCAAATCATCTAGAGAATGAGGATTTGGTTGATAAAGGGTTGCTAGATTTATTAGCAAATTAGATGGATGTTTGACAAGAAAATCGCTTGAAATAGGGACTTCTTCGATATTATTTTTTTGACATATCTGAAGTGTTTTATTTCGTGTAAAGTTAATTACTTTATTATAATTAAGTAATAAATATTGTAATAGGTTTTTGCCAATAAACCCCGTGATTCCAGTTGTATAAACTACTCCCATATTTCACTATACCTTTATTGATGATTTTAAGATTGGGTTGCTCAAAAAAAATTTAATATTAAAAAACAGCTTAAAAAATCTTTACAACATATAGTCTCACTTTTATTTATCTGACTCCAAAATAATTATATATTCATCGTATTTTAGCATCAATTAAGTCATCTAAACCGTGTGCATCTTCATCTTCAGAATTCATTCACTTATAAGCTTATAAACTGTATCTGTAGCCTTCCTTACAATACACAGGTATTCTGCTCTATTTTCATCAATAATTATTAAGGAATTAATTGGACTTATGATAGTTAGTATTTTCAAATCTACAAAGGATTTAAGAGTTAAATATATAGTGATAAACGAGACAGATATAGAAAAATACTTATGATATGTAATAGTTACAAGACTTTACAATAATGTCTACAACAAAGACGAGGGAATGCGTCTTTACAACAAGTTTACAACAGCAGAAAGACTGTAAGAATAGGGGTTTCAGCCTATGTCACTATTCCCACTCAATGGTAGCAGGTGGTTTGCTTGAAATATCATAAACCACCCTACTAACTCCCTCTAATTCATTCACAATTCGATTTGAAACACATGCTAAAAAATCATATGGAAGCCTAGCCCAAGTAGCAGTCATAAAATCTACTGTCTCAACTGCTCTGATCGCTATAACATTAGCATATCTCCTCTCATCACCAACAACTCCAACTGACTTAATTGGCAGAAATGCACAAAATGCTTGGCTGACTTGATCATATAAGCCTGCTTTAATTAATTCCTCAATGAAGATTGCATCAGCATTTTGAAGGATTAAAACTTTTTCTTGAGAAATCTCACCAAGAATTCTGACTCCTAGTCCAGGGCCTGGGAAGGGATGCCGATTTAACATCTCGGATGGCAAGCCAAGCTCGGATCCCATTTTCCTGACCTCGTCCTTAAATAAATCACGCAAGGGCTCAACTAATTTCATTTTCATATCATCAGGAAGACCGCCAACATTGTGATGAGATTTAATCACCCTAGCCTCTTTGGATTCTGATTCAGATGATTCAATTACATCAGGATAAATAGTGCCCTGTGCTAAAAAATTAATCTCATCTTTTAATTTAGCAGCCTCATTGTCAAAGACATCAATAAAAGTTCTACCAATGATTTTTCTTTTCTGCTCTGGGTCTGAGATGCCTTTAAGATGTCTATAAAAAACTTTCTTTGCATCGACAACTAATAAATTTAAATCCATCTTATCTTTGAACAAATTTTCTACATCTTCAGCCTCGTTTTTTCTTAGCAATCCATTATCAACAAAAACACAAATTAAATTTTTTCCGATTGCTTTATCTAAAAGCATTGCTGTAACAGATGAGTCTACTCCACCTGATAAACCAAGTAATACTTTTTGATCTCCTACTTTTGCTTTAATCTCATTTATTCTTTGCTCAATAAGATTTTCCATTCTCCATTGGGCTGAGCATTTGCATATTTTGAATGCAAAATTTTCTAATATAGTGTTGCCCTGTTTTGTATGAGTGACCTCAGGATGGAACTGCAATGCATAGATAGGTTTTTCAGCATGCTCCATTGCAGCTATTGGAGCTGATTTAGTTGAGGCAATAAAATTAAATTGTTCTGGCAAAGCTGACACATGATCTCCATGGCTCATCCAAACATCAATTAAAGATCGCAAGCTAAAGCCATCAAAAAGTAAAGATGATTTTTCCAAGAGAATTTGAGCATGACCAAATTCTTTATTTTTTGACGATGAGACTTGACCTCCAAATTGCTCTGCAAGCGTTTGCATCCCGTAGCAAATACCTAACACTGGAATATCTAAATCAAAAATAACTTCAGGGATTCTCGGAGTATTGGATTCATTGACTGATTCAGGACCTCCAGATAGAATTACCCCCTTGGGATTAACAGATCTAATTTTTTCAGTTGAAATATCCCAAGGAAGTATCACCGAAAATACATTCAATTCTCTTATTCTTCTTGCTATAAGTTGAGTGTATTGAGAGCCAAAGTCCAACACCAAAACCGTGTCAATATTTTTCTTATCTAAAGAGAGATTGTTGGAATTGTCCATACTTAATAGTAATTGAATGAATGAATGAATATTATAAAGGAAACTATATTAAATCTTTCTTATGATATAAAAGGTTTAATTTTTTCAATAAGCTCGGAAAGTTCAGGCTTAAACTTAATAATTTCATTCATTGATAAACCTTGAAGCTCATGAGGAAAGACAAGCCATTTCTCAGTTTCATGAATGTAAAAGTCAGGTTTCCTATCTGTTTTATTTTTGTTTGGTTTGAAGTATGGGGTGGCTACTTTGATTTCAGGTGTATTTTTTTTACAAGCGGTTTGAAGATCTAAAATTATTTTTTGAATAGATATGCCGGTATCATGAACGTCATCAACTATTAGAAGTGAATCTTCTGATTCAATCTGTTTAATAATATAATTCAAGCCATAAACTTGAACCTGACTATCTCTCTCATCTATTCCTTTATAATGTGAAGTACGAATTGCAATATGATCTGAGGATACACCGAGGACATCTAAAAACTCCTGGACAGCTATACCAATTGGGGCTCCCCCTCTCCAAACACCAATAATATAGTTTGGGCGATAACCACTTTCATAAACTTGCCAAGCAAGTTTAAATGAATCGCTTAACAACTCATCAGGTTTAATGAATAATTTATCCATTATTTATTAATTGCCAAATTAATAGCTCATGCTTAATCGCAGCATGAATTGACGAGGCGGAATAAGCTCTA
>Ga0255755_1002692_pt1 | contig 14251 bp, 10 predicted proteins | sample 011ome_18_FD_179955 | JGI IMG/M metagenome (GOLD analysis project Ga0255755, IMG submission 179955) | Coastal salt marsh microbial communities from the Groves Creek Marsh, Skidaway Island, Georgia - 011501BT metaG (version 2) | ecosystem: Environmental > Aquatic > Marine > Intertidal zone > Salt...
CGTTGAATTTGCAACCTCAGCAGCAGCTTCTACAGCCTTTTCATAATTTTTAGATGAAACAAGCATTCTTGTTGGTGCATTGCATGATTGTCCAGTATTCATAAAACAATGATTAGCTCCTGCAGCGGCAGCTTTCTCAATATCAGCATCATCCAAGATGATGTTAGCTGATTTGCCGCCAAGCTCCTGCGCAACTCTCTTCACAGTTGGGGCTGACGCTATAGCAACTGCAACACCAGCTCTTGTTGAGCCGGTGAAATGCATCATATCAATATCTTGATGCTCTGATAGAGCAGCTCCGACAATTGGACCCATTCCATTTACAAGATTGAAAACTCCAGGAGGAACTGCTGCAGCATCCAATATTTCAGCAAATATAATTCCACAAAATGGGGTTATTTCACTAGGTTTCAATACCATGGTGCATCCTGATGCGATAGCAGAGGCAACTTTTGTACACATTTGATTCATAGGCCAATTCCATGGAGTAATCATCCCAATGACACCTATTGGCTCTTTTCTTACTAAATAATTATTTTCAACCCCTTCAAATTCAAAAGTTTTTAATACCTCTAAAGTATCTTTAAAATGAGATAGACCTGATGTCACTTGAGCCACATTAGATAGCCATAATGGCGCGCCCATTTCTTGAGAAATTGTTTTTGCTAATTCTTCTGAGCGTTTTTCATATTCAGAAATAATATTTTCTAGTAGCTCAATTCTTTCTTCTTTGGAAGAAAAACCAAAACTTTTAAATGCTTCTTTAGCTGCGGCAACGGCTATATCAATATCTTCTTTAGTTCCAGCTGATATAGAGCCTATAACAGATTCATCAGAGGGGTTTATGACTTCAATTGTTTCTGAGCCTAATGGATCAACCCATTCCCCATTAATATAAAATTTATGATGTTCAGCCATATTTATCCCTCTCTAAAAATTGAATTTAATTATAGCGGATGTTATTAAATTATCACTAAGATTAATTCTACAATGCAATAATTTAGATACTGGTATTCTCTCTGGCATCTTTGAATGCCTGAATGGCTCTGAGACGAGATTCTTTTAAATCAAGCATAGGCGCGGGATAGTTAGTGGATGAAAAAAGATCAGATTTTGGCTGATGAATTTGCGCTACAGGAACATTTGTTAATTCAGGAATAAATTTTTTAATAAACTCCCCTTTTGGATCGAAGTTTTGTGACTGAGTGATTGGATTAAAGATCCTAAAATAAGGCGCTGAATCTGTGCCGGTTGAAGAGCTCCACTGCCATCCTCCATTATTAGAAGAAAAATCTCCATCTATCAAGTTTTGCATGAAAAACTTTTCTCCCAGTCTCCAGTCATGGAGCATGTTTTTTGTAAAAAACATTGCAACCACCATTCTTAATCGATTGTGCATCCAGCCCTCTGAAAGCATCTGCCTGATACCAGCATCAACAATAGGAAAGCCTGTTTTACCTTCATAAAAGGCTTCAAGCTCCTCGCTTGAATGTCGCCACTGGATAGATTTTGTATAGTCTTGGAAGGGTTGGTTCATACTTACTTTGGGAAATGAGTACATGATATTTCGATAAAATTCTCTCCATACAATTTCATCGATCCACTTACAAATTCCTTTGTTGCCTGATGTAAACTCAAAATTATTTAATTTTAAGCCCTCCAGGATACATCTTTTAGGGGATAGAATGCCAAGAGCTAGGTAGGGTGATATTCTGCTTGTTCCATCAATAATCGGAGAATTCCTTGAGTCGCTGTATAGTTTTGCCTTTAAGTGAAGAAAACTTGCAAGTCTTTCATGAGCAGCTGCTTCACCAGCAGGCCAAAGATTGATATTTACTAAATTAGATTTAACAAATTTTAAGTTGGATAAATTGCTTTTAGTTGAAGAAGGTTTTTTTGCTGAATGAGGTTGCGTAATATCTAAAAAATTCATCTCAAAGTTTTCAACCCATCTTCTTTTAAAAGGTGTAAAAACTGAGAAAGGTTTTCCTTGGCCTGTCTTGAGAAAGCCTGGCTCGAAGATGACCTGATCATTGAATTGAGAGGTCTGAATATTTACTTTTTCCAAAGCCTTTATCACGCTTTGATCTCTTTTAGTCTCATTATATCCAAATTCATTATTCCAAAATGCATGATCTATTTTCTTATCAACCAAAAAAGAGCATAAATCCTTTGATAAAGTTTTATATGTTTCAGTATTTATTGCTACTAGCGGAATATTCAATTTTGCAAGAGATTGCTCTAGAACAGTTAAATTATTTATTAAAAACTCATGCTTGATATTTGATTCATTATGAAGATCCCATTGGGTCTGTGAAAAAATATAAATTCCTACGACTTCTGCACATTGATTGAGCGCACTTAACAATGCGGGATTATCATCAATCCGTAAATCAGTTCTAAACCAAATTATTCCTTTCATAATTTAAGTCCCTGCAATATATTGATGTGTTCTTTTAATGACTAAATATTCAAATTAAAATTTAGTGATTGTTTATTTTTCTATGTTTTTATTAGTAAAGTTTGCATCAACCCTGAAGTTGGGTTGTAAGTTGCTGATTGAAATCTTTCCACCAGCTGCTTCTACAATTGCTGCTCCGGCAGCAATATCCCATAAAAATATACCATTTTCTTTATATGCTTCTGCTTTTCCTGAAGCAACATATACTGATGCCATAGCCGCCGAGCCAATCATCCTTATTTTTTTCCAAGATTGAAAGTCAGAAATCATATTTTTAAATTCATTATCAGAGTAATTATCTTTTGCGGGTATTCCAGTTACTAAAGTTGATTCTTTTTTTAGCTTTGTAGAAGAAACACATATCTCAATATCATTTACATAAGCCTTTGACTCTTTGTGGGCACAATATAAATCTGAATTATTAAAATCAAATATTACTCCAAGAACAGGAGTTAAATCCCGCATCAAAGATATAGAAACACATGAAATTGGAATATTTCTTAAAAAATTTGATGTTCCATCTAATGGGTCTACTACCCAGAAAAACCCATCAAACTCGCCGCTCATGCCAGATTCCTCGCCTAAAATTGGTAAAGGGCTTTTTTGAGTAATGTGTTCTTTAATAATTTCCTCTGTATCAATATCAATTTGAAGTTTAAGATCTCTTGCCTTGTTTGAAAGAATTTTTAAATTCTTAGTTTGATGTTCTTTGAGATAATCACCAGCAAGTAATGCAGCGGATTTAGCTATTTCCAAGAAAGAGTCTAAATCTGACATCTATGTTTCATAAGTAATGCGATAAATAACATTAGCCTTATCATCTGATAAAAGCATGCTGCCATCACTTAATACGAAAGGAGCAGAAGGCCTTCCAGATACACTTTCATCTTTTAGCCAGCCTGAAATAAAATCATTTGACTCTTCAACATTCCCATTTTTATCAAAACTTACTCTGATCACTTTATAGCCTACCTTGCTAGATCTATTCCAGGAACCGTGAAGTGCTATAAATAAGTTATTACTCATTTGTGGGGGAAACATTGATCCCTTGTAAAATGCCACACCAGTTGGTGCTACATGAGCGCCAAGTTCTAAAATTGGGTCAACATAATCAAAACCTGAATTAAGATCTCCAAACTCTGGATCCATTATGTTGGAGGCATGTTTAAATGGATAACCAAAAAATTGACCGTCTTGATCTACTCTATTTAATTCACATGAGGGAGAGTCATCACCAAGCCAATCCCTTCCATTATCTGTAAAAAAAAGTTTTTTAGTGACAGGATGAAAGTCGAATCCAACACTATTCCTTACTCCTCTTGCAACGTACTTCCATTCACCATTCATTATTTTTAAAATAGAAGCGTATTGTGAATTTTCAGATAAACAAATATTACATGGAGCTCCAACATTAAAATATAAACCTCCCTGCTCATCATGCTTTAACCACTTCCACCCATGCCATTTATCACTAGGCAATTGATCTGTGACAAGAATTTTTTTTGGGAGGTCTGAGCTCGAATTATTTTTCTTTAACCAGCTTTCAATATTTTCTATTTTCCATATTTTGCTAATTTCTGAGAAATATAGATCTCCATTAAATATACTTACGCCCGTTGAATACTCTAACCCTTCTGCGATAACTTTTTTTTCATCTGCTTGCCCGTTTTGATCTGTATCAGTTAAAGCTATTATTTGTCCTGTTCGCTCTCCAATAAAAATAGTGCCATTTTTACCTTCAGCGATTTGACGGGGAGAACTCAAATCTTCAGCAAATATAGAAATTTTAAATCCAGGCTGTAGAAGTAAATTATCTAAATTTTGAGCTGGTAATTCAGTATGCAAAGAAATAAATAAGGGAATGAAATTTAAAACTATATATTTTTTCATCGTTCAAAACCCTCAACGTGTTCTGTTAGTATGCTTAAAATCTTTTTATTATCAAAATTTCTAATGCTCTCTTCTATTTTTGCTAGGATCGGTTGCAAAAGATCTAACTGAATGTATGATTCATTTGCTTTGAATATCTTTGGATTATCGGTTTTAATTTCAGATTCAGTAATAAATAATTCTTCATACATTTTTTCACCTGGTCGCAAGCCAACCTCTAGGATTTGAATGCCATCATCACCTTTTCCTTCTTCCTGCAGATAATTTCTTCCAGATAAATGAATTAGCTTTTTGGCAAGATCATAAATTTTTATTTGTTCACCCATGTCAAGAATAAAAACTTCGCCTCCAGTTGACATTTCACCAGCCTGCAAAACTAAGCTTGAGGCTTCGGGGATAGTCATAAAATATCTCATTACATTCTTATCAGTAACAGTGACTGGACCACCATGGGAGATTTGGTCTAAGAACAATGGTATGACTGAACCAGATGAGTTAATAACATTTCCAAATCTGACCATGCAAAACCTTGTGCTATCAGCACTAGCATTTATTGATTGAATTATTATCTCTGCAAATCTCTTGGTCGCACCCATAATATTAGTAGGTCGAACAGCCTTGTCAGTTGAGATCATAACAAAGGAGTCTACCTTATGTTTTACTGCAATTTGAGCTAAATTGTATGTACCAAGAATATTATTTTCAGCTGCAATAGCTAGATTGTTTTCATCCTCAACAAGTGGAACATGTTTATATGCAGCGGCATGATATATGTGATCTATTTGAAACCGATTAAATACATTATTTAAGTTATTTATATCTCTAATATCTCCAAGTATTGGAATAATTAATGTATCTAAACCTTTTGAATCTATAATAGATAAACATTCCCTTTCGATCTGAAAAAGATTAAATTCTGAAAACTCATATAAAATAATCTTTCTTGGCTTGGCGGCAAGTAGTTGTCTCGTAATTTCTGAGCCTATTGAACCGCCAGCTCCTGAAATAAAAAAAGTTTTTACAGTTGCCTCAAAAACACTAACATTAGATATTCTTGCTCCTGGCAAAATATCATCAATTGAAAGTTCTTGTATATCACCTAACTTTTTTTGATCAGAAATTAATTCAGATAATGAGGGCACTGTTCTCACAGCAACTTTAAGAGTCTCTAGATCGGATATAATTTTTCTTCTTTGCTCGGTTTTTATGTTTGGGATGGCAAGAAAAACCTGAAGGTTTGAATGTTTAAATTTAAGCTCAGCTAACTTTTTAAAGCTGGAAATGATTGGAATATTATTCATCAGTAAGTTTTTAAAAACAGACGAGTCATCAAAGATTGCAACTACATGCTTAGTTGAATCATTTTGAAGAGTATTAATTAATGCTTGAGCGGACTGACCAGACCCATATATAACAACAGGAGTTGCATTTTTATCTTTCTCATATGGATACAAAAAAAACTTTGCAACATCTCTTGAAATATTTATAAAAGCATAAAGTACCGCTGAAAGAAGCAGTCCTTGAAGTAGGATTATGGGTAAAAAATTTGTTTGAATAATATCAAATTGAAGAATGTAGATTGCTGCCCATGAAAATCCAAATAACAAAGAACCGGAAACACAAAGCAAAATTGAGTCTCTTGAATCAAAAAAACGAATAAGAGATCGGTAATATCCAAAGAAATAAAAGTAAAAAGAAAATAGGATTGCTGGAAATATAAATGAGTATATTTGAGAATATATAACCTCAAACAAATTATCATTATTTTGGGCAGAAATTATTGTTGCCATTGGTGGCCCAAAAACCAACCAACATGTAAAAGCTAAAAATAAATCATTGAATAACACTAGAATGGTTTTGAAGCGTCGATTAAGTGCGTTTAATTTTGTTCCAATTAAGTTCATAACTTTAATCCAGGGCTATAAAAATTGCTCAGGTATATTAAATTTTTTTTTAAGTTTTGCATTCGATAAATAAAAATTTCCAAATAATTTGCATAGAATCAATTGTAATCGATTTATCCTGATCATGATTTTAAAAAGAATATTAGGAAGATAGATGATTCGGGGTTTTTTATTGATACTTTTACCAAACCTTCTTAAAAGATCATTTGTAGAAATAGCCTCGCTGTCAGCTATATTTAAAATTTTGCTTGAAGAGATTATTCCTTCATTTATCACTTCTCTTACAACATGAGCTAAAAGTTCAAAATTTAAAAAACTTCTTTGATTAAAATCTCCGATGCGAAATGACGGAATTGGAATCCCTCTCTCAACTAAATGGAATAGCTTCCCAACATTAGATTTGGGGTGATTAATCAAAACCGGGGGTAATCTGAAGATAAGATAATTAAAATTTTTTTCATGAGAGAGATGAATTAATTCTTGCTCACAGAGCTCCTTAGCTTGACCATATGAGCACTCAGGAGTTTTAGGAAAATTTTCATCAACATCGATTAAATTAGAATTAAAAGAATTTTCTCCATAAACCTTGATTGTGCTAAAAAAAATAATGTTTTTGCAATTTAAATTTTCCATGCAATCTATTGCTTTATTGAGAAGCTCTAACTCAAGAGGTATTTCTGACTCTTCTAAATCAGAGTTTATGGAAGCTAAGTGGATCATAAAATCAGCATTAAAAACCATTTCTTTAGACTGCAGTTCTTCATAAAGAAAAATATTGTCTTTATGAGATGAATGTGACGATGATATGCATAAGACTTCATGATTCAAATCACGAAGATATTTTAAAAGTTTTGACCCTATTAGTCCGGAGGATCCTGTTAAAGCAATATTCATATAAATGATTTAAAATGTAGTCTTATTTTACCTTACAAAATGTTACGCAAAAAATTTATCACAATGATAAGGGATTTCATCTGCATAATTGGACTGCTTATAATTTCACCTTTTCTATTTTTTGCTGCCATTGCAATTGTAATTGAAGATGGGATGCCCATTCTTTTTATTCAAGAACGAATTGGTAAAAATCAATCAATCTTCAACATTATTAAAATAAGGACTTTAAAGACAGGAGCACCTAATATTGGCACTCATCTACTTGAAAATGAATATAAACTTAAATGCGGCAAACTGATTAGAAAAATAAAACTTGATGAGTTCCCCCAACTTATTAATGTTTTGAAAGGAGATATCAATCTAATTGGACCAAGGCCAGGGCTTGTCTCTCAAATTGATCTTACGCAAAACAGGAATGCCAAAGGCATATATAAAATAAAACCAGGAATTACAGGACTCTCACAAGTCTTAGGGTACGATATGAGTGATCCTGCAAAATTAGCAGAAATTGATAAAATTTACATTCGAAAACAATCTCTTTACATTGATTTTTTAATTTTAATAAGTACATTTTCACCATTTACTAAAAAATACCTAATCAAAATGATTTCATAATTAGAATGCTAAAAAACTTATTTAAAAAAAAGCAACCACTTAAGGCCATCAATACGCATGAAGCAGATGTAGCTTTAAGACTGATGTTCGAAATTGCAATAAGTGATGGCACGCTTGATAAAGCAGAATTAAAACTAATAAAAAAGAGAGCAGATAAAATAGCTACCCAAGATTTAAAGGCAAGCACTATTGTAAAAAAGATTATTGATGAGACGGAAGAATCTGTATCCTTTTATCCTTCAATAAAAAAAATTAATGATTCTTACTCAAACGAAGAAAAAATTGAACTATTGAAGGCTCTTTGGGAACTGATTACCGCTGACTCGATAGTTGATGCCTATGAAGAAAACCTATATTTCAAAATTGCTGAATTAATCAAAATAAAGCGTTCAATTGCAAACAAAATAAAGCATCAACTCAGTTAAGGTTTATCTACATAAATTGGTGACGACCATGCTCTTTCATTTGTCATGCTAAGACAGTCATCATCTAAATCAGTCCTAAAGCTTCCCTTACAAAGTTCAAAACTATCTCTCTTAGATAGAGGTGATCCATTAATTGCAGGCGAAGGACTCTGTATAGCTCTTACATAATAAACGCTATCTCTAGAAAAATTTTGATCTTCAAATTCTACAATGCACTCACCTGTTCCTTGGCACGGAATTGACTTCCATGGGTCTTGAATGAGTGGACTAACTGCTTCACCAGCATATATTTGTGGCGTAATCTTAATAACTTCTATTCTCTCAATAATCTCTCTTTCATTGCTTGGATTATTGCACTCACCTGCGCAAAGATAGTTTAGCCTTTCAAATGAAAGAGAATCTATTGATTCTTTTGAACAACCAGGTTTTTGCTTGAAACTACCCGCAGCTCTAACTATAAACCTTGGATTTTGACTCATTGTAATTTCAGAACCCATTGGGGCTTGACCTTCAGGTGAATTTATCAAATCAAACCATAATAAAATCCTGGGGCCACTGGTTCCATATACATTTTTATTTTTTAAAGCGGCCCAAATTGCATCCTTGCCTCTTCCTTTTGCATGCACAGCCAAGATACCACCTGGATATACAAAACTAGAAACTCTCTCACTATCAGGCTGACTTTCACCGGGCATAATTTTCGGAATTTCAGGGAAGCTTGGATCTTCGGCTTTATACTGATACTCCCATATTTTTGATTTAACACCAGTAGCAAAAGTCATCTTTCGTCTTTCATATTGCTTATAACCTGTTCCTGGTCTTGCAGTATGATCATCTGTTGAGGCTATAAAGCCAAAATTATATCTTTGTGGAGATTCAATAGATTCTTCAAAATTCGAAATAGCTAAAGCATATTGAGCAGATTGTTTGGGTCTATAGTTAAATGCTGGCTTAAAGCAGTCAGTACATTGATCGCAGCTCAACCATTCCTCTGGCTTGGCCTCAGGAAAAACCATATTAGTATAAGGGCCTCCAGCCAAGGTATATTGTTTTGCTAGCTCAACCCTTGCATCACACTCGCCAGCTGTCAATCCATCACAGCGTTTTTTCTGCATTTCACCAGCCTGCCAACAACATGGAAGAAAGTCATCAGTTGGCTCAGGGCAGCTTATTGTATTATCTTGAAGAAAATTAATCGAAGTAATGTCTCTATATTCTTCACTATTTCCATGCCCAGACATAATTTCTAGAAGGATTTGTTTACTTGGATCATGACCTTCATTATTCAAGCGATTATCCCATGAGGCTCCCAATGGGACATGATAGCCCCATGATTGTCCGTGAGGAATGACAATGCTATCTAAATTCCATTCATCTAACTTAGAAAATAAATCTCTGGGTGTTTCCGCATATTCATAACAATCAAGGGGAAGATCTTGAGAGGCAACGCCCTTCTCGCAATAGGGTATATTTCTAACCTCATTGAGGAGCCATTTTAAATCTGAATAACGCTTAAAATTAAATACATCTAACCATCGTGCGCTTACAGCTTGTTCAGTAGTATCAAAAACTCCCAATCCAGAACCAGGGGTTCTAGAACCAATTGGTCTTGCAGGAAGGTTTTGAATATCTTTAAAAATAACATTTCTATGACCCCAATGATTTTCTTTGGTAGTCCCAATTTGCGTCCATTCCCATCCCGGAAACACAACTAAATCATTGGTTACAGAATCTTCGTTTGAGATATTACATTGTTGAATAATTTTTTTCTGTTCACGCCAATGATCGGGAGTAAGACCCTCAGCATGATCGTTAAAACTAAAGAAATCTAGATTTGCACAATATCTAGCAAAATCACAGGCCATGGAGCTATCATGCGCACCCTGAAGACCCATCATCGGTAACTCCAAAGTAAATGCATCTATAGAGTAGGTCGTATGAACATGCAAATCCCCAAAAAGAATTTGGGATGTATCACCTGAATCAACTCCCAATAAACTTTCCTTAGTCTGAAAAAATTCTGAATCTTGTTGATAGATTGCTTCGCTAGAACGAGGGGGTCCTTCTATCATTCCGGGATCTACATCAGATCCGCAGCTTGATATAAAAATTACCACAAGGCCTGCTAAAAAAAATATCTTTGGAACTGAGTTCATTAATAAATAGTTGCTGAACCGTATTCTTCAATTAAATCAGTTTCTATTTTTTTTCTTTCAAAATCCATATCAAACTGTTTGCAAGCACTTTCATTCCATTTATTAAATTCATCTTCAAGAGGATCCCCAATATTAAAAAAAGTTTCTTCTGCTAACAAACATTTTTCTAACAGAGTTCCCTCAGGCGATAATCTGAGATTTTCCAAGATAAATTCAATTGATAGCATTTCCTTATCTAAAGATAAATACTTATCAGAATCAAGTTTCATGAATGCTCTGTCTTTTGAATTAAATTTTTTCCATTGCACATCTTTACCAGTGTTTGGAACACCTGTTTTTGCAAATGAGGCCCATGCATTCATCATGGTTTCCTGCATTTGATTCCTTAAATCCCCTTTTGGATAAACATAACGACCTATTGGTCCAAATCTATAATCTCCAGTAATAAAAGAAATCTCAAAGCCGTGAGCTGCTCCAATTAAATTAGGAAAATCTGCAAAGTATGAAGACGCTTGATCATCCCAATCAAATCTGTATGCATATAATGAATCAAACCCAGCTTTTTCAAGCTCCATTAAGGGTTCATCTACACCTCTTAGCTTCCAACCCTGCGAGCGAGTTTTAACCCATAATTTATATAAACCCTCTTTTTTAAATTCAATTTTTGGAATAGGTACAAGTTTTGTGAATGGATATGATGCATTGACAAAGTATCTATTAGATCCAAGCCAAAGCGATAGTTCGTCCTTATTTGATCCTGCGATAACTGGAATGCTGCTTTTCTTTTGAGAAGCAGCCAGTCCTGCGCTTACTCCATTAATATGAGTAACTATTCCGTCTCTGGTAAGAAGTGGCAGTCGGTCATAGGTGTCTTGAGAAATTTTTTCATAAGTCTCTAAAAGAGCTTTTCCATCAAGAGACCTCAAATAACGCTGATATTCTTCCCCGTATTTTATTGGATTTGAATTGAATAAGTTTTTAATCCCTCCATATCCTGATGGGTCATGTTTTGATAGAACTGGATCAGATCCCAATTGATTTAAAATAATTCCTCTTTGATTTACTCCAGTTGCTTCTTCTTTTGTAAAACTTGTTGTATAGCCTGATTGAGAAATAGCTTTATGAAAAAGATCACCTCCCATGGGTGAAGCCAGAAGAGATAACACATTATTTCCTCCAGCAGACTCTCCAAAAATTGTAATATTTTTAGGATCTCCTCCAAAACTATGGATATTAGTTTTTACCCATTTTAGTGCCTCTAAAATATCAAGAGTTCCAAAATTAGAAGTTTTATCAATTCCACTTTGAAGTCCTTGAATCGCAGGGTGAGTAAACCAACCCATTGGACCTAAACGATAATTAATTGTGACAACAAGTACCTGATGCTCGCGAATCAGTTCTGAAAAATCATAGTAATCCTTAACTCCAGATGTATTTCCGCCACCATGGATCCAAAACATCACTGGAAGTCTTCTATTTAAATTATTTACAGGAGCTTTTATATCCAAATACAAACAGTCCTCTTGACCAACTATTCCTTCCCCTTGTATTCCTGCATAAATACTAGCCTCCTGCAAACAACCATTACCCTCTTTAGGCTCAATGTTTAATTCTGGAGAAACTAATGCTCTAGGTGCCTTCCAGCGAAGATCTCCAGTTGGAGAGATTGCGTAAGGAATATCCTCCCAGGAAATAACTTTTTTATTTAATATTCCTTGAGTGACTCCAGATGAGGTAGCAATCGTCAAAGAGTTGCTTTGCTGAATGGGATTCATGCATGAGCCTACAATAATTGAACATATAGCAGCTATTAAAAAATGCTTAGTAGTTTTTCTTTGATTCATAAAGCAATTTTATCCTCTCTTTATTTTGAATAGTTTTAATTTTAGGGGCAGAATTTATAAACGCAATTGATTGATTGACTTTGTAAGTATCCCAGTCAATTAAATCTGAAGAAGGCGAACCAGTTTTTGCGAACTGAGTCCAAGATATTTGGAAAAAATTTGAAATTTTTTGAGCATCCTGAGAACAAAAATCTTTAAAAATATCTTTTAATGCTGAACCAAAAACATATGGCAGCTCACTTGCATGATAGGCACCTAATTTGCCACCTAAAACAGGGCTAGGCTCATCAAATAAGTAGCCATAAGAATTGTCTTTATGCTGCTCTAGTAAAGCCAGCGCATGAATCCCAAACGTCCAATCAGTCATGATATTAGATAATGCATCCTTAAATTTATCCCGAGAAGGATTCTTGGATAAATAATTGTCTGCAATTCTATTTACAGCTTCTATTTGAAATATTTTATTAAGTCTCTTATAAAAATCATCTTTGCTAAGATTTTTATAATAGGGTTCAAACTCAGACCAAAGCCTGTATTCATCAGCAGTTGTTCCAACTATTAACTTGATTGGTGAATCTTGAAAATTTTTAAAAGGATCAAGTGGTAAAAAATTGCCATCTGCAATTGGAGCAAATCCTACTTCCGGTGAAAGCCATTTTCCATGAGCAATCATCGTATGTTTCATCTTAGAGGCAAGTGAAGTTATTTGCTTATGATCTGCAGATAATAAATCCTTAATTTTCAACCCATTATCATTAGCAGTTTTTAAGAATAACTCACCCCATTGATTTCCTCTCTCTTGATCAAAGTAAGCATTCATGCCCCCACTTTGACATATAGCTTTTGAAAATAAATTGCCATGAGGGCTAATTGAAGATTGCAATGCAACGCTCCAAGCTCCGGCAGATTCTCCAAAAATAGTTATATTGTCTGGATCGCCACCAAACTCTGCAATATTTTCTTTCACCCATTCTATTGCAAGCTTTTGATCCTTGAGACCTTCATTACCTGTAGATTGAATTTTGCCATTTGATATCTCATCTAGTTTAAGAAATCCAAATGGCCCCAAGCGATAATTAATAGTAACTAATACAATTTCATGCAGAGGAAGGGAATCAAGATCATATACAACGGAATTAGATGAACCGGTAATATATGCTCCACCATGAATCCAGATCATTACTGGCATGTTTCCATTGATATTTTTTGATGCAATGTTTAAAGATAGGCAATTTATTGATTCATCAGGCATGTTTGGATCTGTTAAAAATGAAGTTCCATAAATTGTTTGAGGCGCACTAAACCCTTTCTGAGTAGCTTCAAAGGATATTTCGGAATCAATTTTTTCTGGAACCTGCCACTGTGTTTCTTGAATCAAGGGCTTTGCATATGGAATACCATAAAAAAGATTAATATTGCCACTAACAATGCCAGTAAATTTACCAGCTTTGCAATGAACATTTATATTAGACATCGAATAAGTATAGAGGCATTCAAACAAAAATTTATAGATCCAGATTTTCAAGTCTAAATTTCTTGTATAAAATATATATATATAATATGTAAATCGTAAAAATAATTATTAAAAATATGAATTATTAGGTTGAATCTATAAAGTATTAATGGAATCATTATAATTCATCAAATTTAGAGGTGAAAAATGACATTAGTAGCTACAATTAAAGAAAGAACCAATCTTGATCTCCATAACGAATTGATCAAAAAGGCTGAGGATCTTATTCCTATTCTTAAGGAAAGGTCAGAATCAGCTAACGCTGATAGAAGAATTCCAAAAGAAACTATCCAAGATATGAAAGATGCTGGATTTTTTAAAATCCTACAACCTAAGCAATATGGCGGGTATGAGCTAGACCCCCACACCTTTTCAGAAGTGCAACTGAGAGTTGCCCAAGGATGTATGTCTACTGCATGGGTTTTGGGTGTCGTTGGCATCCATCCATTTCAATTAGCCTTATACGATGATAAAGCCCAGCAAGAGGTTTGGGGTGAAGACGACAACACCTTAGTTTCATCCTCATATGCGCCAATGGGACAAGTTACC
>Ga0255755_1002709_pt1 | contig 14167 bp, 12 predicted proteins | sample 011ome_18_FD_179955 | JGI IMG/M metagenome (GOLD analysis project Ga0255755, IMG submission 179955) | Coastal salt marsh microbial communities from the Groves Creek Marsh, Skidaway Island, Georgia - 011501BT metaG (version 2) | ecosystem: Environmental > Aquatic > Marine > Intertidal zone > Salt...
GAATTGATTTTTGCGATTACTGCGCGTAATTTTCGGGCTTTAACCGTCTATATGTGCGAAAATTAGAATTATTGAAAAAGAGTTTTGCAAAAAACAGCCTTAATCTAGCCCCGATTAAATGGTTTATTTCATTTGTGGAAAGGTCGGCAAAGCGCGATAGCGCCGCGCGAAAGCGACGCAAATTTGCCTAACGATATGAGTCCGATCCCGAGGAGAAATGAAAATGGCTGCTAAATCTATGCTTCCTGCGATTAGCCCAGATGGAAACCTGTCGCGCTACCTTGAGCAAATTCGCGCCTTTCCAATGCTGGAGCCGGGCGAAGAATATATGCTGGCAAAATCATGGAAAGACAAAGGTGACGTCAAGGCTGCGCATAAGCTGGTGACAAGCCATTTGCGGCTTGTCGCCAAAATCGCGATGGGATATCGCGGTTACGGCCTTCCGGTTGCCGATCTGATCTCTGAGGGCAATCTTGGCATGATGCATGCGGTCAAAAAATTTGAACCTGAAAAAGGCTTTCGGCTTGCCACCTATGCCATGTGGTGGATCAAAGCGGCAATTCAGGAATATATCTTGCGGTCATGGTCGCTGGTCAAAATCGGCACCACCGCTGGACAAAAAAAACTGTTTTTCAATCTTCGCCGCATCAAAGGACAGATCCAAGCGATTGAAGATGGCGATCTAAAGCCCGAACAGGTTACGCAGATTGCGACCCAGCTAGATGTGTCCGAAACCGAAGTGATTTCGATGAATCAGCGCATGGCTGGCAATGACCGATCGTTGAATGTACCTCTTAGCCGCGATGGCGAGGGCAGCGGCGAATGGCAGGATTGGCTGGAAGATGACAGTGTTGATCAGGAAACCAGCTTTGCCGAGCAGGAAGAATACGGCGCGCGCCGCAATCTGATGGTTGATGCGATGCAGGGACTAAACCCGCGCGAACAACGCATTCTCGAAGCGCGACGACTTGCCGAGCCGCCGCTAACACTCGAAGATCTGGCGGCTGAATTCAGCGTTAGCCGCGAACGGATTCGCCAGATTGAAGTTCGCGCCTTTGAAAAGCTGCAAAAAGCCGTTCGCGACAAGGCCGAAGAAATGCAGCTATTGCCGAATCACAGCGAAGCTGACGCCTAGCCTTCAAACGGGTCGCGAACCAGAATCGTATCATCGCGTTCGGGGCTTGTTGATAGCAGCGTAACGGGCAATTTGGTCAATTCTTCGACACGGCGGATATATTTAACCGCATTGGCGGGTAATTCAGCCCAACTGCGCGCGCCATAGGTGCTGTCTGACCAGCCGGGCATTTCTTCGTAAATTGGCTTGCAAGCGGCCTGTGCACCAGCATCGGACGGGAAATAATCCAACACCTTGTCGCTGCCGTCAATTTGATAGCCAACGCATATTTTTAAAACATCAAACCCATCAAGAACATCAAGCTTGGTCAAAGCCATGCCGGTGATGCCAGCAACATGACCTGCCTGCCGAACCATAACCGAGTCAAACCAGCCGCAACGCCGCTTGCGTCCGGTGACAGTGCCAAATTCGCGGCCACGTTCGCCCATCCGGTCGCCATCGGCACCAAAATCCTCGGTTGGGAATGGGCCACTACCAACGCGGGTTGTATAGGCCTTGGTAATGCCAAGAACAAATCCAATATCGGTTGGGCCGGTACCCGCACCGGTTGCGGCCTGACCTGCCACTGTATTGCTTGAGGTCACGAAAGGATAAGTGCCGTGATCAATATCAAGCATCACCCCTTGGGCACCTTCAAACAAAACCCGCTTATTTGACGCGCGCGCATCGGCAAGACAGCGCCAGCTCTGGCCAGTATAAGTCAGCAATTCATCACGCATCGCCAAAAGACCGGCCTTCATCTTATCCGCATCGGCAAGCGGCTGTTCAGCGGCGGCAAGCCAGACATTGTGATGCGCCACCAGTGCCGCCAGCTTTTCCGTCAGAACATCTTCGGATGCCAAATCACCAAGACGAACCGCGCGGCGGGCAATCTTATCCTCGTAGGCAGGGCCAATACCGCGACCGGTTGTGCCAATTTTACCAGCACCACGCAACGCTTCACGCGCCGCATCAACCGCTTGATGAACCGGCAAAATCAAAGCCGCAGATTCGGATACCAAAAGGCTTGCCGGACTGATTGCCGCGCCCTGACCGCGCAAAATGCCAATTTCCTTGAGCAAATGCGCCGGATCAATCACCACACCATTGCCAATGACCGATAATTTTCCTGGCCGCACAATGCCTGATGGCAAAAGTGATAATTTATATTCGACACCGTCAATGACAAGCGTATGACCCGCATTGTGGCCACCTTGAAACCTGACAACAACATCAGCGCGGCTTGACAACCAATCGACGATCTTGCCTTTGCCCTCATCACCCCATTGCGCACCAATTACCGCTACATTTGCCATAAAAAACCCTTTGTCCCACCGAGGGGATCGACATCAAGATCGAAAGACAGGAAAGACGCCATACCGCTGCGATATTGCAACGGGTCAAGTTCGCCTAACTTGAAACCATAGATCATGCCGACGGGCCGCATGAACCGCGGCCGTTTATAGCAGAGTTCACGCGGCAAAGGCAACGGTACCATGCCAGTGGCAAAGTTTAATTTATCAGCATTCCATGCCAGCCATGACCACAGCCGAAACGCGGCCCTTCCGCCAGCGAAAACCGGCGATTAGATATCAAGCGCGAAATGCAATGCGTCGGCACGCACCACCTGATCCAGCGCGCGAATTTCAGGCAACATGGTTTTCGGCAAGCCGCCATCAATCTCGACAAGAGCAACCGCCTCGCCGCCAGCTTCACGCCGCCCAAGATGGAAGGTCGCGATATTGATTCCATGCTTGCCACAAAGGCTGCCAAGATCACCAATAAAGCCCGGCTTGTCATAATTGCGAAGATAGAGAAGATGTGGCGGGAAATCTGATTCGACAGCGATATGCTGCACCTCGACAATCCGCGGCTTATTCCCACCAACCAAGGTTCCGGCAATCGTCCGATCACCTGTTTTATGCGAGATTGTCACCCGAAGCAGAGTTTCATAATCGCACTGGCGATCATGGCGAACTGTCGACACGGCAATGCCATTTGACGAGGCAACCGCAGCGGCATTGACCATATTGACTGACTCCATTGCCGGTCCAAGAAGTCCTGCCAAAGTTGTTGCCACAACCGGTTCTGGGTTTAGCGCGGCTGCCTTGCCGTCAAATTCGATCACCACCGCGGTGATGCCATCGGCTTCGACCTGTCCCAAAAAGCTGCCAAGCAAGCCACCAAGCGCCATATAGGGCTTAAGAACAGGGGCTTCTTCGGCTGAAACAGATGCCATATTCAAGGCGTTGGTGACTGCCCCTTTCATCAGGTAATCAGCCATTTGTTCAGCCACCTGAAGCGCCACTTTTTCCTGTGCTTCGGTGGTGCTGGCACCAAGATGCGGCGTGGCAATGACATTATCAAAACCAAAAAGCACATTATCGGTGGCGGGTTCTACCTCAAACACATCAAAAGCGGCACCGGCGACATGGCCGCTTTTCAATGCTGCCGCCATCGCCAATTCATCAACAAGACCGCCACGCGCACAATTGACAATCCGAACGCCCTTTTTGGTCTTGTTCAACGCATCAGCGCTAATGATATTACGCGTTGCATCGGTCAATGGCGTGTGAAGCGTGATAAAATCTGCCCGCGCCAATAATTCATCAAGCTCAAGCTTTTCAATGCCAAGCCGGGTTGCATTTTCAGGGCTAAGATACGGATCATATCCAATAACCCGCATTTTCAAGCCTTGTGCGCGTTCAGCAACGATCGTTCCGATATTGCCACAGCCAATCAGACCTAATGTTTTGCCGGTAATTTCGGTCCCCATAAAGCGTGATTTTTCCCATTTACCAGCTTTGGTGGATTTATTGGCATCGGGAATTTGCCGCGCCAAGGACAGCATCAAGGTAATGGCATGTTCGGCAGTTGTAACGGCGTTGCCATACGGCGTATTCATCACGATCACACCGCGTTTGGTTGCCGCCGCAATATCGACATTATCCACCCCAATCCCAGCACGGCCAATGACTTTAAGATTTGTGGCGGCGTTCAAAATATCAGCCGTAACCTTGGTCGCCGAACGGATTGCCAGCCCATCATAATCGGCAATAATGGCCTTTAATTCATCGGGTGAAAGCCCCGGCTTGACATCAACATCAATGCAATGTTCCTCAAAAATCGTCGCCGCACGCGGGCTTAATTTGTCACTAATCAATACTGTTGGCATGGTTTCATCTCATTCATTAACTGGCCCCACAAACAGGGCAATTCATGGCAATTAAATTAGCATCGATACAGCGTCGATATGATGCCAGCACCGCAGGATTGCGGTCGTCGATATTGCAGATTAGGCAGCAGCCGATCCGGCTTGGCGGATTTCGGCATAGGCCCAATCCAGCCACGGCAATAACGCCTCGACATCACTTGGCTCAACCGTTGGGCCAGCCCAGACTCGCAACCCGGGAGGCGCATCACGATATGATGCGGCGTCAAGCGCAACCCCCTCTTTTACCAAGGTTTTTTCAAGCTGCGAAGCAACTGTCTTTTTTGCCGCATCATCTAACGCGACAAACCAAGGATCAGTAATCGACAGGGTGATTCCAGTGTTTGAAATTGTCGCCGGATCTTGTGCCAGAAACCCGAAATATGGCGTGTTCGCAACCCATGACTTCACCGCATCAAGGCTGGCATTCGACCGCGCGATTAACGCTGGCAATCCGCCAATTGATTTTGCCCAATTCAGCGCATCAATCGCATCTTCAACCACCAGCATTGACGGCGTATTGATCGTCGCAGCGTCAAAAATGCCGTCATTCAATTTGCCCTTAGAGGTCAAACGGAACAATTTTGGAATTGGCCAAGATGGGGTGTGGCTTTCAAGCCGTTCAACAGCGCGCGGAGACAGGATCAGCACGCCATGCCCGCCCTCACCGCCAAGCGATTTCTGGAAACTAAAGGTTACAACATCAAGCTTTTGCCATGGCAAATCCATCGCAAAACAGGCAGATGTTGAATCGGCAATGGTCAAACCGGCACGATCATCGGGAATCCAATCGCCATTCGGCACTTTGACGCCAGCCGCGGTGCCGTTCCAAGTGAAAATGACATCATTATTGAAATCGACCACACTCAGGTCAGGCAATTGCCCATATGGGGCAACATGTGTCACCGGATCAATTTTCAACTGGTTTACCGCATCGGTAACCCAATCCTTGCCAAAGGATTCCCACGCCAAAAGTTCAACGCCGCGCGCACCAAGCATTGACCACATTGCCATCTCAACCGCGCCCGTATCCGAGCCCGGAACAATGCCGATGCGATAATCATCAGGCAGACCCAGAATCTCGCGAGCGAGGGTCATCGCTGTTTGGATTTTATCTTTTGCAGGTGCTGAACGATGCGACCGACCGGTGCAAGCACCTTCAAGTGCGGCTGGAGACCATCCCGGACGTTTCTTTGTTGGTCCGGAAGAAAAATACGGCATAACCGGACGGTTTGCCGGTTTGGCATATGTTGACATAACACATTCTCGCGCTCAGATTTGGCTATCCGTTGGGGGATAGCGGCCCGCCAAAAGAAGTCGCATAAAATGATATCACGAGTCAACATGCTGCCTGACCGGTAGAGGGAAATAAATTCCTAACCGACAAGCATATGTTTTTGAAAGATTTTATTAAGCCTCGGCGGCAATGCGCAAAATTAACGCATCCATTGCCTCGGTTAAAAGCGCGTCAGTTTCGGCTTCGACCATCACCCGAACCAAAGCTTCGGTTCCAGATGGGCGTACCAGAACACGCCCCTTGCCGTTTAGATTAGCCTCAATAGTGGCAAGGTCGGATTGCAGCTTTTTATCCTGAAGAATCGCCGGATCAATTCCGCGCAGATTTTCCAGCCTTTGGGGGTTTGGTGAAAAGCTGTTGAACAGCGTGCTGGCTTTTTTGCCGCTTGTCTTGAGCAGGGTTAGCATCTGCAATGCCGTCAGCAAGCCGTCACCCGACCTTGCAAAATCGGTCATCAGCATATGGCCTGACGGTTCGCCACCAAGATTCAGCCCATCTTGCCTCATCTTTTCAAGAATATAGCGATCACCAACAGCAACGCGGTGCAAATCAATCCCTGCCTTGCCAAGTCTGGCCTCAAGGCCGCGATTGGTCATCACCGTGCCAACAACCGCGTTGTTGGCAAGCGTTCTGCGTTCCTGCATGGCAAGCGCAAGGCAGCCCAGAATCTGATCACCATCAATAATTTTACCCGTTTCATCAGCCATGATCAGCCGGTCGGCATCACCATCAAGGCAAATCCCCGCATCGGCACCATGCGCCACCACTGCTGCTGCCATCACCTGCGGATGAACCGCACCGCAATTTTCATTAATATTGAAACCGTCAGGCGATACCGCCAATGGCACAATTTCGGCACCAAGTTCATAAAGCGTATCCGGCGCGGTGCGATAGGCAGCGCCATTCGCACAATCAACAACCAGCTTTAGCCCATCAAGACGCGTGCGCCCGGGCAAGGTGGATTTGGCAAATTCAACATAGCGACCAACCGAATCAAGCATGCGGCGCGCACGGCCAAGATCAGGCGCGTCAGCAAGCGCAATTGAACCGGCGGCCAATGCCGAAATTTCAGCTTCGATTTTGTCATCAAGCTTAAACCCATCAGGGCCAAACAGCTTGATGCCATTATCATGATGCGGGTTATGGCTAGCCGAGATCATCACGCCCAATTCCGCCCGAAGCGAGCGCGTTAAATGCGCCACCGCTGGCGTTGGGATCGGGCCAAGCAAACGGCAATCAAGTCCGATTGAGGTAAAGCCTGCAACCAATGCCGATTCCAACATATAGCCTGAAAGACGCGTATCCTTGCCAATGACAACAATCGGGCGTGCATGGCTAGACCGGTCATTATGATCGGCAAACCAACGCCCCGCAGCCAATGCCAGTCTTACAACGGCTTCGGCAGTCATCGGCCCTGTATTGATGCGCGCGCGTACGCCGTCGGTACCGAATAATCCTGCCATGATGTTTCCTTTGTCACTTTGTCGATCACATTTTGGCAATCGTATTTGCAGCCAAATGGCTGCTTGGGTTTAGGATAGAATAGCTTGCCCCTATTTCACAAGCACTCAAAATAATCCAAAATCAGCTGTCGGTGGCGCGCAATGCCGCCTCGACCGCCAGCGCTTGCGCCGTTTCGGCAACATCGTGAACGCGAATAATCTGCGCGCCCTGCCGCCATGCCGCTGCAGCCAATGCCAATGATCCGGCAAGCCGCGCTTCGGCCGGTTCGCCAGCCGATATTTTCGCAATTGACGATTTGCGGCTGGCCCCAAACAGAACAACAACACCAAGCCCATGAAATAGTGACAACCAATTCACCAATTGCAGATTATGAGTCACTGTCTTGCCAAAGCCAAAGCCGGGATCAATGGCAATTGATGATGCCGGAATGCCAGCGGCAATCGCCGCCGCAACGCGCTGTTTCAAAAATTCGTAAATTTCTACCGGTGCAAAATCATAGACCGGATCCTGTTGCATGGTTTCGGGCGTCCCCTTCATATGCATCATGACCACTGGCGCACCGCTTGCCGCGGCGGCCTTCATGGCATCTTCGCCCTGCAATGCCTCAACATCATTTATGATCGCTGCCCCCGCCCCGGTTGCCCGTGTCATCACCGCGGCATGGCGGGTATCAACCGAAATCAGCATATCAGCCCGCGCCAATGCGGTAATCGGAGGCAGAATACGAGCCAATTCCTGATTACGGCTCACCGGCTCGGCGCCCGGACGGGTGGATTCTCCACCAATATCAATGATTGACGCGCCTGCCGCTGCCATCGCCTTGCCAGCAGCAATTGCCTTGGCTGGGCCAAGATTAACCCCGCCATCTGAAAAGCTGTCAGGAGTTACATTCAGCACCGCCATTAAATGCGACCGACCCATATCAAGACCAGCAAAATGCGGCCGCGCAATGGTCAAATCATCAATGGCCTTGCTTGCCATATTCCGATCATCGGCAAGGGCAAAAAGCTGTTCGCAATCCATCCGGCTGGCCACATACCCATCATCACCATCAGCCATGACAACATCAAGCTGGCAAAAGCTGGCATGTCCGCCAGCCAATTTATGCTGTCCGCCGGATGTGACAATAGGGCGAAGCCATGTTGGTTGGCAAAAAGGCGGCACTTTTGGCGCCGCCTCATAGGCTAGTTTGGATGTCACGTCTGTATTCATCAAAATACAGGCTTAGGCAGGTTCGCTGCCCGGCTTTTTTGGCCGACCAGTACCAGGAAGGCCGGTCCGCGATTTGCGCTTTGGCTTTTGATTGATTGGCGTGTCCTCGGCATCTTTGCGAACAAGCGTGCCACCTTCAACGATAATCTTGATTTCATTGCCATCAAGCGTTTCATATTCGAGCAAGCCCTGCGCCAAGCGTTCCAGCTCAACATCGTTCTTTTTGAGGATTTTGGTAGCGTCTTTATAGGCCTCATCAACAATCCGGCGCACTTCATCATCAATGATCGACGCGGTCGCATCAGCAACATTCTTTTGCTGCGACACTGACCGGCCAAGGAAAACTTCCTGCTCATCTGCGCTATAGGCCAAAAAGCCCAGCTTGTCAGACATGCCCCATTCAGTCACCATCCGGCGTGCCATATCGGTAACCATACGGATATCAGATGACGCACCAGTGGTAATCTTGTCATGACCAAAGATCAAATCTTCGGCAATTCGGCCACCACAGGCCACCCGCAAATCGGCGTGAATTTTGTCACGCGCCAGTGAAATACGATCGCCTTCTGGAAGCCGCATCACCATGCCAAGCGCACGTCCGCGCGGAATGATGGTGGCTTTATGGATTGGATCAGATGCAGGGCAATGCAATGCCACAACAGCATGTCCAGCCTCGTGATAGGCTGTCAGGCGCTTTTCCTCGTCAGTCATCACCATTGACCGGCGTTCGGCACCAAGCATGACCTTATCCTTGGCCTCTTCAAATTCGGCCATTGAGACCGTGCGGCGGCCTTTACGCGCTGCCAGCAATGCCGCCTCATTCACCAGATTGGCAAGGTCAGCACCTGAAAAACCGGGGGTGCCACGGGCGATTACGCGCGGCTCAACACCCTCGGAAAGTGGCGTTTTGCGCATGTGAACTTTCAGAATTTTTTCGCGGCCAATCACATCTGGATTTGGCACAACAACCTGCCGGTCAAAACGACCCGGGCGAAGCAACGCCGGATCAAGCACGTCAGGGCGGTTGGTTGCAGCGATCAGGATCACCCCTTCATTCGCCTCAAAACCATCCATTTCAACTAGCATCTGGTTCAACGTCTGTTCGCGTTCGTCATTGCCGCCGCCAAGACCGGCACCACGATGCCGTCCAACCGCGTCAATTTCGTCAATGAAGATGATACAAGGCGCGTTTTTCTTGCCCTGTTCAAACATATCGCGAACACGGCTGGCACCAACACCAACAAACATCTCAACAAAATCCGACCCTGAGATCGTAAAGAAAGGCACATTGGCTTCGCCAGCAATCGCCTTGGCAAGCAAGGTTTTACCGGTACCTGGAGGGCCAACAAGCAAAACGCCTTTTGGAATTTTACCGCCAAGCCGCTGAAACTTGCCTGGATCCTTAAGGAACTCGACAACTTCTTCCAATTCGGTTTTGGCTTCATCAATACCCGCCACATCTTCAAAGGTGACGCGGCCTTGATGTTCGGTCAGCAATTTCGCCCGCGATTTGCCAAAGCCCATCGCGCCGCGCGACCCACCCTGCATTTGCCGCATAAAGAAAATCCAGATGCCGATAAACAGCAACATTGGGAACCATGACAGTAAAATCGAGAAGAAGCTTGGCATGCCGCTATCTTCTGGGGTTGCAACGATGCGAACATCATTTTCATCCAGAATTTTCACAACATCGGTTGACGGCGGCATCACGGTTGTGATTACCCGTCCGGCGCTGGATTTACCGCGCAAATTGCGACCATCAATCAATACTTCTTCGATCTGGTTGGTTTTGACTTTCCCCATAAAATCGGAATAGGCTACTTGATCGGCCAGTGTTCCGGTTGACGGGGTTTGGAACATATTGAACAGCCCCATAAGCGCCGCGCCAAAAATGAGCCAGATGATGATATTGCGAGCCAGATTATTCACCAGATTTATCCTATCAATGTATCTGCAAGAAACGTCGGACGTCTTGCCATCCCTAAGAACCGCGCCGCCATAGTGGCTGGCGATTGTGTATTCTCATACCCTTTTAATTGGGGATAAATCGACCCGCCGTCAAGGGTTGTTAACACAGGAATTGCCTGTCTGGCGCGATGCGGCAGCAAATGCCACCCATCTGGCATGGAATTGGCAGGCAAAGCAGCGCCGGAATCACCCTGTATTTTGGGCATATCACCAAATCCATGCAGCATTCCCGCCTGCGCGCTTTTGACCAACCAACAACCGGCAAAGACCAATTCTTGGCCAGCGGCAATCGGCATGGTAATCCGCTTGCGGCCCGTTTCGCGAAACAGGTAATAATTGGCCGCTGATGCGCGGCGCGGTGATGACGCGGTAATCGGGCTGAAATGACAGCCGCCAATCGTTGCCGAAACACCATCATCACAACGCTGGCGAAGCTGATCCAGCGCCATCGTTGCCGCCCCATATTGTCCGCCGCCAACTGCCATAATGAGCCGGCGCATGATAAGCGCCCAAAATGATTGCGGCAGATCAGCAAAGGCGGCCATGGTCACACTGGCATAACCCGATGGATGCCAGTCAACCGCTTGCTCAATAATGTTATCACAAGCCTTGTCAGCCACCGCGCCTAGCCGCGCTGCGCCGGCGCCAAGACGGCGCAACTGCCCCGAAGATAGCGCGGTATCACCTGTTGCCGCATTTTGGCGATCAAGATCAGCCAGAAATTGACGGATACGAACGCGCTCAAACCGGTGATTCTGATTGCTTGGATCAGTTTCAAAATCGCAATCAAGATGATGGCAAACCGCCTTTAACTGATCGGGCATCCAGCCCAAAACCGGCCGGGCAACGACAACATCATGCTGCAATCGGTAGCAAGCAATCCCGCCAAGACCGTTTAAACCCGATGATTTCAACAAGCGCATTGCAACGGTTTCGGCCTGATCGCCGGCATGATGCGCAAAAAGCAAAGCGGCCTTTTTTTGCCGTGCCGTTGATAATAGCGCTTGGTGCCGGTTGATCCGCGCCCATTCCTGCAATCCGGCTGTTGGGCGCGGTTCGGTAATCGGGATAATATCGCTGGAAACGCCAAACCGGCGCAAACGGGTTTGCACCCTTTTCGCCTCATCACCCGAGCCATCGCGCAAACCATGATCGACAATCACCGCGTGATGATGCTTGCCAGTTGCATCGACATAACGCTGCGTCAACAAAGCCAGCGCGGTACTATCGGGCCCACCCGATAATGCCGTGACATAGCCCGTGCATTGATCAAGCCCCAGCCCCGCCATGACGGCAGCGAAACGGGCGTCAAAATCAGCAATCAGGCTAGCTTTTACACTTGGCAGCATCACTAAGGGCGGCAAGCTGGGTCATGAAAGTTTCAGGTGGCGTATCAAGAAGCTTTGGCAAGGATGCATAGATTTCGCAAGCTTGTTCTGCCGGTGCGAAATGCGAAACTGACTCGGCAATCCACATGGTCGTGTCAACAAGCCGTGCATCATTCGGATAGGTGCTGTTGAATTCGGAAAATGTCATGGCGGCTTTTTCATATTCACCGCGCATGAACTGCACCCGCCCCAGCCAGAAAGTGGCATCGGCCTGACGTTCATGGTCTTTGTTGAAGACCCGAAATTCGGCAAAGGCCAATTCGGCTGTTTCCAAATCATTCTGCAAGGCGCGCCCTAACGCAAAGCGATATTGCTCTTCGGGGCTAACCGCAGGCAAAACCTCAGGTTCGACAGGTTGCGCAGGAACAACAGGCGCATCATTTGCCGCAATATCAGCGTTCAGGGTGCCTGCATCGCCAGAAGCCGGATTATCAGCATTTGATGCGCTGTCACTGGCCTTCTCAACACCATCTTTGGCGGCGGCGGCATCGGTTGCGTTGGCCGTACCCAATGTCTCTAGCTCGCGGTTAAGCGCACCTTCTTCAACCGACCATTTGGTGACACCGCTATTGCTTTCGCGGGTCATTTGTACATTGGCTGGCGCATCGGCGGCGGTTGTTTCCTGCTGTGCTGCCGCATTGGCAAGATCACTGCCGCCAAGCGAGATCAGCGTTTGCACCCGCTTTTCCAGCCGCAGCAAACGAAATTCGGTATCAGATGTGATTTCAAGCGTGCGTTCCATCCGGCGGCTAGTCATCGCCAATGTATCATTCAGCTTTTCCATCTCATTGCGAAGCGCATTCAGATCAGCCATCTGCGCGGTGCCAGCCTGTGCCGAGCTTGACCCAAGCTGTTCAACCTTAAGCTTGATTTCGCGAAGATCTTGTTCAATAACCCCGCGGATTTCTTTCAGCCCCTGCTCCAGAATATCCATGCGTTGTTGTTGGCGTGTTAACAGCGCGCTGGCATTTGACGATATCGCATTATCGCTTGCCGCGCTTTGCGCCATCGCATTTGCTGGCAGCAGCAAACTGGCCAACACCAAAAAGACTATCCGTTTATTCATTACGTCAATTCCCAACGACAAAGAAAAGTTGATGACTGCAATCATCTGTTGCAAACATACTAGAGGCGGTTTTAGGCAGAAATTAGGCAAAAAAAAGAGGAGCGATCGCCCCCCTTTTTAAATCAGATCAAACTGTCTAGTTCAGAACAGTCGCAGCACGGCGGTTCTTTGCCCATGCTTCTTCGTTTGAACCAGAAACCGCTGGACGCTCTTTGCCGTATGATACGGTGCGGACGCGGGCGGCATTCAGGCCTTTGGCAAGAAGATAATCACGAACAGCCACGGCGCGGCGATCGCCAAGCGCAAGGTTATATTCGCGGGTGCCACGCTCATCGGCATGACCCTCGATGACGACAACCATGGTTGGGTTCACATTTAGAAAAGCGGCCTGACGGTCCAGAGTGGCTTGTGCCTCTCCGGCTAGCTCAGAGCTGTCAAATCCGAAATAAACGGTGTTGCCAACCTGTGCCAGCTTTTCAGCATCGCTCATCTGAGTTGCTGTTGTCGAGCTGCTTGCTGAACTGCTTGTTGATCCAGCGGCTGTTGCACTGCTTGACGAACTGCCAGAGGCACTGTCACCAGCAACGTTTGACGCGGTCTCACAAGCGGTGAAAAGGAAAGCTACTGCGCACATAGCGAGAAGTCGTTGAAACATCTGTATGCTCCCAAATTGTTTGTCCGGCACACCGGATGGTTTCTCTTTCGCGTTATTAGGTGACCACATAAACAACTCGTCATCTAAATGTCACGGTAATTATCTAACGTACGCACCCACAAGGCTAGTCTTTGCTGGCCCAAATTATGATTCTTCAATAACGCAAATTCATTGTAATTGAAACCAAAAAATTGACCAATCACCTATAAAGCCGCAATTTTTCGGAAAGAGCATCTTTCTTTTTGGCAATTAATATGATGATGATTGCCTTGTCCAAACATCGCCAGACAAAGCAAAGCCTTTTTCGCAATGCCTGTAAACAGAGATTGTAAAATTTTGTTACCTCGCCAAATTCGTTTGGTTAGCGCAATATCGGCGACCATGCTGGGTCAGATGCATCCGATGGGGTAATGATACGCTTTTCATTAAATCCGGTAATATCGATCCGGTAAACATGCGTATCGCCACCACTGCCATCGGTTTCAAAGGGCTGTTGTTTGAAATACATCAAGACGCGGCCATTTGGCGCCCATGTCGGCCCTTCAACAAGAAACCCACTTGCAAGAAGCCGCTCACCAGACCCGTCAACATTCATCACGCCAATGTAAAATTGGCCATTCGCCATTTTGGTAAAGGCAATAATATCGCCGCGGGGCGACCAAACCGGCGTTGCATAGCGGCCTTGGTTAAAGCTAATGCGCCGGACATTGGCACCATCAGCATCCATCACATAAAGCTGTTGGCTACCACCACGATCCGAATTGAACACGATTTTTGAACCATCGGGTGAAT
>Ga0255755_1002712_pt1 | contig 14161 bp, 26 predicted proteins | sample 011ome_18_FD_179955 | JGI IMG/M metagenome (GOLD analysis project Ga0255755, IMG submission 179955) | Coastal salt marsh microbial communities from the Groves Creek Marsh, Skidaway Island, Georgia - 011501BT metaG (version 2) | ecosystem: Environmental > Aquatic > Marine > Intertidal zone > Salt...
TTAGATTGCGACAACTTTGCAATGCTTTATAAGTCACTAATGAGTATTTCAAGTTATAAAAGTAATGTTGAATTAGAGCCGGCAGTAGCATTAGTGATAGTTGAGCAAAGACATCCATTTGGTGGAGTGCGTGCTGGATCATTGCATATGTTAAATTTAATTTTCACAAGCAGAGCTTGGTATATATTTGAGCCGCAAACTGGAGAATATATAGAATTAGAAAAATATCCAAACCAAAAGTATATCAGAACAATTATAATATAATGAATAAAGATATGATATCATGCATAATGTGCACCTACGGAAGATTTACATGCGTAGAAAGATCTATACAATTTTGGTTAAACCAAGACTATAAAGGCTCTATGGAGTTTATTATATATAATACAGATGTAGATTACCCTATAACATTAGGAGAAGAAATAAAAAATCAATTTCCAGAAAAAATAAAAAATATAAAAATAATTAATAATAATACAAATTATTTAACTAAAGAGAATTATACAAATATCGGAGACATAAGAAGAGATTCTTTATCGCATGCAAGTGGAGCATATTACATATGCTGGGATGATGATGATATATTTTTACCTTGGAATGTTAGTCAATGCGTAGATGGATTAAAGGCAAATCCAATGATGTGGGCATGGAAACCTCAAAGAAGTATGATGTGGGCATGCAATGAAGATCCAAAGATATGCGAAAATATGATGGAGGCTAGCATTATAGCTAGATTAGATAAAATTATACAATATGGATTTAAACCTCATCAAGGTGGAGGTGAGCATATAGATTGGATAAACGAATTTAGTAAACAAAAAAAGTACCACATTGAGAAAAACAGTATACCTGCATATTGCTTTAATTGGGCAGACGAAGGGGAAATACGAGGACACAAACAAAGTGGAACGATAGATAGAGAAGATAATTTTGAATACCATAAACAGAACACTACAGACCATGCTAAAAGACCTGTAGGAATCTTTGATCCGAAAGAAATAAATAAAATATATCAAGCTCATATAAATTCCATAAAAAAACAAATAGGAATAGAGGACTCAGGATATACAGTCACTCAAAAACTTTTTGATAAATATATTAAAAAATACACTATGAAAAACCAAGAAAAAAATAAACCAATTACTGGACGCAATAATTCGTTTTTAAACGTCTTAGAAATTCTACATAAAGAATATCAGGAACCTATTACAATAGTAGAAACTGGATGTATTAGGAACTCAACCGAAGAAGCTAAAATGGGAGATGGGTGGAGTACTTTAAATTGGGAATATTATGCAATAAAAACTAATTCAAAAGTATACACTGTGGACATATCTGAAAGTTATATAGCTAAATCTAAAGAAATCGTTAAACCTAGTAAATTTGTAGAATATCATGTCGGAGATAGTGTTAGGTTTTTGGAAGAATTTAAAGGTAAAATTGATTTTTTATTTTTAGATAGTTTTGATTATTGTGGTGACGAAAATAATATTAAAGCTTGCCATAACCACTCTCTGAATGAAATAAAAGCAGCTTGGAGTAAACTAAATAATAAATGTTTTGTATTAATTGATGATGTATTTGATGACAAATGGACAGGTAAAGGCTTTTTAACAATACCATATTTATTGGAAAAAGGGTTTGAGTTAATACATTTTATAGATGGGCAAGTTTTACTAAAAAGATGAAAAGAAATTTTATTTTAGAATCGAAGTGATTGGTATAATTCCATGTGCTGGTATAAATCGAATTAAAGATTCTGGCGAATATTTTATATATAAAAATATAGAAAGAAAAATAAATAACGAATTTCGCATGAAATACCAAGAGTTAATTATCGACTCTTCCTTTTAGCCCAAGCTTTTTTCATTGCTTCACTTTGTTTTTTTTTGAATTCAGGAGAAGAATGATTGGATGAGTTTTTATTGCCTTTCATTGATTTTGAAATATTGCGCTTACGCTCTTCGGTGTGAGGTATTTGTAGTTTAGGGTTGTTTTTGTTTGCCTTTGAGATTTTTAAGGAATGATCCTTAGACTTGGGTTTGTCTTTATTATTTAATCCTCCAATTCTTGACCGTTCACGAAAAATTTCTTCTTTGCCTATCTGTTTTCTTAACCCTTTGTAGGCTAAATAATTTTCTATGTTTCCATGCTCTAAGTAAAGCTTAGCATGAGCAATTGCATGCTCTTTGACTGAAAGAACAATAATATTATCTGGGTCATCTGTGCCCCCCATATGTTTTGGAATGATGTGATGTTTATGCATAAAAATGGAGCCACCTGTCAGGATCGAACTGACGACCTACGCATTACAAGTGCGTCGCACTACCAACTGTGCTAAGGTGGCTTAATTTATTATAAATTAAGAATCATTCATTTCAATTTGTTTTTTATATTCAATAACTCTTTCACATAAATTATAAAAGTCTTCTAATAACATTTCATTCTTCGCTTTATTTGCTTGAGGAGTGGCTATCTGCAAATTAGATAAATCATTTGTGCCGCCCAATTTAATTGGTAAAATATGATCGAATTCATAAGTGTCACCTTTGTATAAATCAATAGGTTGACCAGTTAAGTAACACTTTGGATTTTCTCCGATTTTAGCTAAAACATCTTTAGATGTATAATTACCTTCTGGTATATTGTTGACGATAGTTTTACTTCTTCTGGTGGTTCTTTTGAAACCTCTACATTTACTGATAATTGGTTTGGGTGTGTGTTTACTTTTGAAGCTATTTACTTTTTTCATGATTGCTTTTTCGGGTGTGTTTTTGTTTTTATGGTAAGAGTCTACTTTAAGTTTAGTAGAACCACCATTACAATGATAACTAATTACTGATTTAGAGCAATTTAATGTAGATGCAATGTCTCTGTAAGATAAACCTTCTGCCCTTAGTTTTAAAATATCTTCTTTGATTCTTCTGTTGTTAGTTGTTCTATTCATTTGTAATCCAAAAATCATTTAACATGGTTAGGCTTTTTACTTCAACTTCAAATATTTGATATAACATTACCCCTTCAACCAAGAAATCAAAGGTAGTTTTAAGGCAATAAAAATCTTCAATATCTTCGTAATTATTTAAGTAAAAAATATCAAAAATAATTTCAGATGTTTTTATTGATTTTGATAATACCTTAATTAATGATTGAGAGTTTATGATTCCATTTAATATGCGCGAACAAAAAACTGAATCTTGATCGTCTTTATGGATCATTACAACTTCATCTAAATTAGTATGATTTAATGCATCACCGCCCAATAAACAATCCCCAAGATACATATCCATAAATGTATCGTGTTTTGCTTTAAAGAGCTCTTCGGAATCCCGAAACACATGAGTTTCGGTTGGGTGTATCAATTGATTTTTCTTTTACTTTTAATTGAAGCAATAATGCAAAGAGCTCCATGCTCATTAGAAGTCATTAATGCTTCTCCATTAGACATCATAATTTTCCACATTTTTTTGCCCATGTGATCACGTTCTTTTACATATATCACTTGTTTTGGGTTGATGTGATACTTTTCTTCGTTTGCGTCTTCTATTAATATCATGATTTATTGATTGTAAAATTCTTGTTCAGCTTCTATGTATGCATCTTTTATGCAAGCCATTATATGGGATCGAATTCTTGATAATGTAGCAGTGACGGAGCCTACAGGACGTTTAAGGCAAAGACTAATTTCTTTCATTGATAAATCTCTTTTGAATCTTAATTCAGCAATTTTACGCATATGTTCTGGTAGCTTTTTATAACATTTGTTTAAAGCTTGTTGTTTTATATGAGGAGTTTCGTAGTCGATAGATTCAGCTGCTAAAACTTCAGTTAATTCATTCGAAAAACATAATTTACTTCTAGCATGTTTAGTTTTGTGACCCATAATTTGATATCGAGCAATATTGTAGGCCCAAGTATGAAATTCAGCTCTAAGTGGATCGTACTCTTCTTGTTTTTGACATAAGATTACATTTGTTTGTTGTAGTACATCTTCTGCATCATGCCTATTGGGAATTAGTCCCAAAATATAACCAAATAATTTACCTTGAGCACTTTCCAATAAATGCGCAAATTTAATTTGAGTTTTATTGTCTTCTAATACAGCTCCCATTAAAGATGTTCGATTGTGCAGTCTAAACTATTGTCTTGATTTTTTGTAACAAAAAGACTAACAGAATTATTGTTATCCACAAATAAAGATTGATAAAGAAGATCAATGATTTCTGAAAGATTAGTATCAAGATATGTCGAGGAATCAGCTTCATTTAATAAAGATTGCGTATCTACTTCTTCTACTGCTTTCATTAATTTTTTAAGAGCTTTTTTTATTTTGTCTTCTTCTGATTCGAAACTATCTTTAAATGCTATCATGGAATTACAATTCTGTCAATATCATTTTCCAATTCGTAATTATCCCAATACTGATGATCGTATTTACTGTAAGTAATATCGTCAAATAAAATGAGGGCCCGATTGGGGGCATTGGATTCTATTTCATATCCAACTGCAAGGCCATCAGGCACACGACCACTGCCATCTTTATACTCAAAGCACTCATCATAGTAATGCTCGGAGTAAACTATATTTTTAGAAAGTATTGTCATGAATAATAATTTGACTCATCCTCAAATATAACCTCGGATCTATCTTCCCATTTTTGGGAATAGGGATTATACTTTTCTATGCTGATATTTTGGACACAAGTTTTTTTGTGTTGTACAGCTTTAATGTGAAATAAAAAAGCTTGAGACGCATTTAAAGCCATGTAATAATGATAGCTGTTCATTTTCGAATGCCCTGGGCCCGCATTGTACTTTATGCGATACTCAAAAAGCTTTTCATTCATCAATTCGCTTATTAAATTTAGGATTCCAATAAATGTCATCAAATAATTTAAATTCAACCTCAGGATAAGGAGGTTCGCCTGGGCTACCTCTATGATTAATAGTAATATCAACACCTACAGGCGTGTGTTCACTTACTGGCTCATCATTGTCTGTATAGAAAAATTCTTCAAAGTCAGACGCATAAACTAATTCATATGTTTTGTTCATAATTAATTATATTAGAGAAAAATGGAATTGTGTATTATTATATATAAGTAAAGTAAAAATGTCAAGAAGATTATGATTTCCGACCAACATAAAACAATTTTTATACATATACCAAGGAATGCTGGATGTTCAGTGTGTCATGCATTAGGAGAAGAGCACAATCATACTTCGAACTTCAAAACCATAAAGGAAATCAGAAAAAAAAGTCCAATAGCAGTATTATCGTATTATAAATGGACGATAGTGAGGAATCCATGGGATAGAGAATTATCTCTTTACCATTATGCATTAGAAAAAAACTTAGTTAACAGTATTAGTTTTAAGGAATACCTAGAACTAATAAAAAATAAAGAGGTTCAAGATTTAACTCTACAAAGAAACCAAATAGAATATTTTACTGAAGATAACTATGTAGAAGTTGACCAAATAGTAAGGCTAGAATATATATCGGGAGCATGGAAAAAAGTATGTGAACAATTAAATATCGAGCCAAATGCACTAGAACATATAAATGAATCAGTAGGTACCCAAAACCACTATACTAAAAAGTGCATTGATTTAGTGGCCGAAATAAGAAAACAAGATATAGAGTTTTTGAATTACGATTACCCTTATTAAAACAACATCTTAGCAATAGGAGTTAAGTCTTTTCTGCCGTGAACAAGTTTGATGTAATCTTTGATAGAAGTTGGCAGTTTATTAAAAGTGTTATGGTAGCCTAAATTAGCTAAATCTTGGTCGTAGGTACGACTAAGAGGGTGTTCGATGGTGTGATTAGAGTCGCGTATTACAGGCATGCCAATCATGTGAGAAACCGCGCAAAATACTATATCCCATCCCCAACCCATCTTGTTATCTAAAAAACAATCTTCAAGGTCAAGGTATTTAAAGTATTGAACGACTCTTGGATGAATGAACCAAACAGTTTCGTCACCATTGACAATGTATTTAATGTTAGTATCTTGAGTGGTCACCATTTTCAAACTCGCAAGCTCATCGCTTTGCCACTCTACATTATTTACTTTTGGATAATAAATGCCAGCGTTGTACTTTTGCATGTAATGCCGCGCGTCCTGAACTAATTCAGGCCAATTGTGATATGATGTGTCGCCTTGAACATGAAAAAAGACACTCGATCCATCATGGACATCGATAGCCTTTAAGAATTGATCTGTAAAATAAGAATCTTCGCCAATATTGTGCCAATATGCTCGACGATTTTCGGCACTACTATTAATTACATCGACACTATCAACACATCCATATAGAGCTGATTCGATAGCTAATGTAGAATCGAATTTATCGCACCAATTAAATATAAAAGCTTGTATTTTTATCTATTAATCCCAGTTTCCTTGTGCGACATTGCGTCCATCAAGATTGCTCCAGTCAACTGCAAATGGATCTTCGTCTTCGTTTTGTTGTTGATGTTCGTTGTCGAATTCTTGTTTTTGTGTATCATATAGTTTTGAGTGCATTCTTTGCCCCATCCATAAAGATTCAAGAAGTAAAGCTTGTACAGCTTGTAGATTGTAACTCTCTTCGCGGCTACAACGATATGCTAATTTTAATACGTTGCACAATGTGCGTTTTTCATCAAATGGTTCGGTCATGGCGACCTTCATTTGCTCGGCAAGTTCCTTGGTGAAAGGTTTTGGTTTATATTCGCTCATGTAGATATATACACTTAACCAAAGGGATATCCTTCTTTTAAATATTGATTGTATTGCTCTTCGGAGTAATAATTCGTGCCAGTTTTAGGCGGGTCTAAACTTATAAATTTATGTTTATGCGATATAATCATAATTTTTTAATTGAATTACATGCTTTTCTTTTTTTGCCACTAAATTAATTAACTCTTGATTGTAAATGTCGTGCATGTTTTGTGAATTAGAGCTTTTGTTTCCGTGTTGAAGGATTGGGGCTTGAATGCCTACTTGATCGCATAAAAAAACGAATTCAGTTTGCAAATTATCAAACTCAGCAATATGATCTACTATAATCTTTCCACTTTCATCGCAGTAATATGAATCTTGCGAGTTGTTGTTTAATATAATGTTTTTTAATACAGTTTGATTGTCTTTGTTTTTGAATAATTCGACACAAAGTTTGCCTTGATTAATTTCTGGTTCACGCCAATTGATGGATTCATCTCGGCGCATATACTTTTCGCCGTAACTCTTAAAATACTTGAAAAAACTAAAATATCTTTGCCATGGATTGCGAACTATAGCGAATTTGAAATACTCATTCCAGTTCCAATTTTTTTTTGCAAATTGTTTTTTAGCGCGAATGGCGCCGTCATGTTGGTAGAAGTCTGCATTTAAATTTGCTGCCCCACAAACATCTATACTGCCAAGTGGTAGTAAACTTTCCCGAAGAGATCGACTGCCAGTTTTGGGTATATCAATTGTAATGAATTTATGTTTGTGGGATATTAACATTTATTGACTGTATCTAAAGTGTGGCCCATAAATATGTGTATTTGTTTCATGTTTTATTGTTTTTAATCTCCAAATTTATACCCAAAATACTCAATATCTCGTGCATACTTTTCTGCCACAATCTCGCGCGTTTCATCATCGTAGTATTCGGTGTAGTGTTTGTATTTAGTTTTGGTATTTTCATGTATGATTAGTTTAAAATTGATTTAAATTCTTCAACTTCTATATACCGAGGATTGTTGACCCTAGAGCTGTATTGTACACAGGGAAAAATATGGTTCGCTAGCTTCCATTCTTCATCAGACTCTAGAGTATCTATCCAATGAAAAGATTCAGGCATGAATTTAAACGCATATGCTCCAAGTAAATTGTATTCACTGATTGTCTCAACACTATTTAAGTAATCTATAATGTCGCCTTTTAAATTTAAAATGTATTCTCTTAATTTTGGAAATAGATCAGCATGATACACCAGAGGCATTCTTCTCATGAAATTATAATCAGATTCATATTCTAACGTTTGATCTGTACAGCGTTGAAAAGTAGTATTCGGCATTTGTGACCACTTTCGTATGCCAAGGATTGGTTTATTGCCATTAAAATAAACTGAAGGATCGTGGTGGTCTGTAAAAATACTATCGCTATCAACGTGACAAATGTAATCCGCATCGCTCGATGCATATTGTTCAGAAAATAGTTTGATGTACTGCTGTCTAATGTAGCCTTCTTTGATTTTTTTTGCTTCACGATTAATAAAATATTTTTGACCTATTGATTCAAGATATTTTTGAGTCTCTACGCAATCATTTTCATGGTCGTCTATAACTACAATATTCTCATGATATCCATGACAGAATTTTTGAATAGACTTGAGATTATATTTTAAATACTCAAGTTCTTTATCGTATGTTATTGTGATTATTGATGTTTTCATGATGATTGATTATTAATAATCAATTCTGATTGAAGTTGATTCATTAGGGACTTAAACTCATTATTATTGCAGTAATCAAAATTATAATTTGGTTGTGGATGTTTGTTTGCATCACGCCACCATTGGGCATGAGATTTAGTATGTTTTGTTATGGGTTGAAAATCTGGAATTATAGATATTTTAAATGTATTGAAAATTTCTTTTACTAACTTGTAACCTTGGTCCTTTTGAAAAATATCTAGTCTGCCGTAAATACAATTCAGTTCCTGTAGGATTGCAAGGTTGGATAGTACTCTACTGCAATATTCATTATAAATCTTAGTATCATCGAGATTGTGGTAGCGACCATAGTTTATAACTTTTAGTCTAGGAAACCAGCTTTCATATGTTCTAATTGAGTATATATACAAAGTATCGTTTCTTGGCGAACAACTGGAAAAATGATTATGTTTATGGTTCGATGTGTGGTTTCCGTAAATTTCAGCATCTTGATTCATATTCTGATCCACCAAGGAATATAGCCACCTGGTGCCAGAATGAATGTCTCCCATGATTTGTATCCTTGAAATATGGTTCTTCATCTATATAACTCAAAATTTGATCCATAATGTGGACTCAAACTTCTATTTGGTATGCTATTTTGAACTGTAAATAAAATTTTATCTCCACAAGTGATTGTTTTATCAAGGGGTGTAGTTGTAAACGCATTGTGTGTTACTATTTTGTAGGAATCAGTTTTATATTCTTTGATATTCTGGGTTTTGAAATAATTTCTAAATTTTTCAGAAAAAAGGTTCGAGCCTGTAAGGCTATGTATTGCGCCTCGAACATTATTATGTTCACCATTCTCTATATACTCACAAATTTGATTAATTAAAATTATCAACAATTCATGCGTTGGTTTTGCACAAATAAAGGCGTTAAAGACGCCGTTTGTATATACATCTCTACGGCTAACTTGATCGTCATGGGTTATGATAAGTTTATCATTTTTTTCTATACAATCTGAGAGGCTAGCTTTGGGTAAAAAATCTATATCTAAATACACACCACCTTTGATATATAAAACTGCATATCTGAAAAAATCAGCCTTAGCTGATCCGTTCAATATTCTAGAGTAACAGCTAAAAATTCTTTCATTAAAATTTTCTTTGATAAATTTTAAAATGTCTTCATCGTCATATATAAAATATTCATATTCTGGATTGCAACCTAACCATTTATCTCGCAAACTTTTTATGTAATCATCGTTCTTAACCATCCATGTCTGATGTATTAGTTTTGGTATTTTCATTTTTTAAAAATTAACAAATGGTGGAAAATTTAAACTCAAATCGGCTTTATTGATATTATTTGGAAAGTCTATTGGGGACGGCAGTGGTTTACTATTTAACTTGTATTCGCCACTAAAAAACTTTTTATGTAAATAAGTGACTTCTAGTACCTTTGGTATTCTCGATTCGCCAACTCTGAATAATCGATCTCCAGGACCGCAGTTATTGCCGTGTGCATGAATCAATATATGATTCTGATTTAATTTTTCAAAAAAAGAAAAATCATTTAATTTATCTAACCAATGCACTTCAAGAAAAATTTGGTTTATTTTATTTAATTGTTTATTAGATAATGAATTAATGTAATCAAATTCCGCACCTTCAATGTCAAGTTTCAATGTAATGTCACTGAATTGTTGTAAAAAATTATGATAATTTGTGGATTTATCGTTTTCGTCTTTACCAACGAGTTTGTTTACGAATTGCAATTTTGAAATATAAGGATCATTTTTAAATTCATTGTTGTTTATAAAATCTTCCAAATCAATAAATCGATTATTACCATTATAAAATATAGAATCCGCGCAAATTGCATTTACATCGTTCACTTTAACAAAATCTAACTCAAATGAAATATCTGTGCCAATCCCACCTGATAATAAAATATCGGTTGGAGTTTTAACTCCAACATAACCTCCGTCTTGATTGTTTCCGTACCTTGTCTTGGGTAATGGTGGAGCATATACCTTTAATAAATCAGTGATCATTTACAATATCTCTCCCATAATTTTCTGTCCCAATATGTATGTTTTAGAAATTTTTGTTTTGTTTCTTCTTTTAAATCATCTATTGTTATTTTGTTTTCTGTTTTTGTACTGTTCCTCATGCTTGTATTAGTATCCGAACTAGATAAACCTTCTTGAAAGCAGGAAAATAATATTTCATTGATTATATTATCTGTGTTTTTAATGTCTTTAATTAAGAAGTTGAAACTATTTAAAAAATTACAACACTGATTAAACCAAAAGTTAGTTATTGGCCAGTTATCCTTCATGCCTGCGATTGATCGAATCAACCAACTGTCTTCAAGGGAATCGGACGATAGATATTCTACGAAAGATGCCTCTTTGATTAATTGATGAGAAGGTTCATGACTAGATTCGTCGCCTGTGATGTAATGGTAAAGAGATTGTTGTCTGCTAAATACTTCTCTGAATATAGAGAAATACGCTCCTTTAGATTCGCATAAGTTTAAAATTTCTTCTGCCTTGCTGAAACTTGGTCTAAGCTCGAAATCTTCGGGCTCTATTACGATAGCAAGAACGTACAGCTCATTGTTCTCTATGTATGTTTTTAATGTAGGGAATCCGCATTTTTTTGCTCGTGGCGCAACAAAATGATGTTCTTTCATGTTTTCATCTGTCTTCCAATAATCTGAATTAAATTTTACAAAAAGAGTTAGATTAAAATTATCACCACAAACAGTTAAGCGTTGTACAGCTAATTCTGATGCATTTCCAACCAAGCGAACAAAATAATTCGTGAATAAATGTATTAGATATGTCCCAGCGTTTTTTGGGATATGTAAATATATAGGTATTTTCTTAGGTTGGCGAGTTAGTTTCATTTTTTATGTAATATTATTGTTTGTGGATATTGTTCTATTACACTTTCAATCGTTGTTTCTGCGTCGATGGGTAAAGAATAATTGCTAATAATTGGCGAATCAATAAGATGATTCTGTGGTAAAGAAGGATTGTTGAAGAATTTTTTGCCATTTAAAGTGCCTAAAAAAGCATGCATTCCGACATCAAAACTAATAAAATGGTTTTTATTTTTAGAGATTTTATAAGCAATAGTTTGTTTAGATAGTCGAAAAAAAGTAGCAAGAGTATCAGATCTTCGATAAATAGCAACACCATTTAAATGTCCAGTCCAGGCTTCAAATGAGGGTAATTTTTGTTTTCCTTTGTATGTGCTGCCAGCGATCATGAAAGTATGATTGTCGCAATAACCAATAATTCTATCGATCCAATAATCCATAATCGGAAAAGTGTCACATTCAATCATTAAAAAGTCACGATAATCCTCTTGCATTAGTGGAATCATACTATCAAAAAATAGATTGTTTGCACCGTTAGATCCACCTAGTGGGGGAACTTTATCTAGATTAGCTGACTGTAATTCTTGTGGTGTTCTGAGATATAAATCGTCAACTCCTTGTAAATTATGTGATTTTATTTTTACTTCATTTACATTTTTGCAGTTTTTATATTGTAATAAATCAATATATTTTTTTTCACCGCCATTGTTGAAAAAGATAATTAAATCAATAGACTTATCAGTAGATGCATCGCTTTGGAAGTAACGATCAAGGCATTTTTTAACTAACCCAGAATCGTATTCTTTTTGGGTAGCTAATAGGACGACGGATAATTTATTAGTGAAGTTCATTTTTGTAGACAAATACAATCTATGTTATGTTTCGAATTATACTTTTTACACTTATTATATAGTCTTTCTTGTAAATAATAAGGCCAAAAGAAGTAAAATGCAGCATCATCTTCGTTTTTTAGGGCATTGTGTAGTTCGCGAGCATAAAGTTGCTCCCAGTTTCGCTCGCTTTCTTTAAATTTTGTATCTGAAGGTTTAAGGTTATGCTTGGTTTGACAACCAAATAAAATTAATAAAAAAAACAAAAACCTCACACCATATTATACACTATTAAATTTGATTAATTAATTCCAATGTTCGAGAATACAAGTGAGGTCGTCGGGAACTACCATGAAAACCAAAAACCTTGTTAATATCTTTATTATATTGATTGTCTTCTTCTAGGGAAAATTTAGAAGCTAACTGCTCGGGAGCAAAAGAGAACCCATTGTCGCACAAATAGTTGTAGTAGTCTGTGCAAATAAGCTTATCTTCATTAAAAGAAAAATCTAAATCTAAATTAGAGCAGTATTTCATTAACTTTTTACTTCTTAAACTAAATCCTCCATTGCCTACTCGATTTACCTTGCTCCATGGGGCTTCAGGAAATAAAGCGCCAATATAATCATAATCTAAAAATCTATCACTCCAAAGGTTTGGATTTAAAATAAACCCATCATGTTGAAAAATTAAGCAATATTCAGCATCAATATGCTCATGCAGTCTTGTTAAGACAAATTTACTGTAATCCACTACAGAGTGTAATTTCGTAGGTATGTATTGAAGCTTTTTATTCTTTGGTAATTTTTGAATTTCAGGATAACCCGTAAAAATTTTAATAGAATTAAATTCTATGAATTTCGAACTATGTTCAGCAGTTTTAATTAATAGATTTATTCGATCTAAACTTTGACTACCATCAGCAGCAATTAGATCTACTGAACTTAGGTTTATCATCACTACTTATGCAAGTAATATAATATATGGGCGGCTAATTCTTTTTTGGTAATAGACTCTTCTAGGTCAGAGTGATCAAATTGACACTCTTCAAATAATTCTTGATAAGACATAGATAACTCCATCATTTTATCATAAGGTAGTTTTCGGCTTTTGTAGTACTGCTTGTATAAAATATTAAAGACATCTTTAAATTTTACTTCATTAAATAGTTCACTTGTTTTCATTTAATTAAATTTTTCGTAAAAGGGAATAAAATCTTGACTTGGATTAATCTTTTTATTGATTAACATATTTTGACACTCAATTAAAAAAAGTTGTTTAGAAATGGCTTGATCTTGAATCTTAATAGTGTCCTCTAGGTAAATGATGTGATCATGTTGTTTATTTGTAAACCAAAGTAAAATACAGACAATCAAAAAGAAGAGGATGTCTGTTCCGTTTAATTTCATAATAAAGCTATATCAAAATCTGCATTAACCGCGCCACCATTTCCATCTGCGCCAACTATTTGAAATATTATATCAGTTTTTGAGGGTAATTCTAGTGGAAATAATAAAGTTTCTTCATCTGACTGATTTGTTGAGCAAGATATAATCTTGCGAGTTCTAAAAACTTTTCCGAATTCGCGCGTTTTTAAGTGAATTGTATAATTGATTGCAGAAGAAGAGGTGTTTTGGGCGGAACAGTGAAATTTCATTAAGTAGCCAGTATACTCAGCTGGAACTGTATATAAAGACATTAATGTTTGATTGTTTTCGGGCATCAAATAAGCATATACATCGCCTTCGCTATTTACTACTGAAATGTCTCCGGATAACTCACTAGAGCCGCTATTATAAGCCCTAAATACCCTTGACCAGGATCCATTAAGGGGCACATTAGTGTCTCCATTTAAGTTGATTGTTTGCTGTTTTGAAGCAAAATTTTCATCTAGACCGACAACCGTAATTTCTTGACCTATATCAGTAGAATCTGCAGATACGACAGAAAGAGCTTCGCCGCCATCTTCAGGGAAGTTATAATTTGTTTGAAAATCCCAAACAGTAACAGGGAACTCTATAG
>Ga0255755_1002713_pt1 | contig 14160 bp, 15 predicted proteins | sample 011ome_18_FD_179955 | JGI IMG/M metagenome (GOLD analysis project Ga0255755, IMG submission 179955) | Coastal salt marsh microbial communities from the Groves Creek Marsh, Skidaway Island, Georgia - 011501BT metaG (version 2) | ecosystem: Environmental > Aquatic > Marine > Intertidal zone > Salt...
AGAATTAAAAAACTTGATACTCCTAAAACCTTAGCAAAAAGGATTTTAATCCAAGAGCATAAGCTATATCCAGCTGCTATAATAAAAGCACTTAGTCTTTAAAAAAGAAATCTATTTCAATTTTTGCGTTTTCAACACTGTCAGACCCATGTACAGAGTTTTTATCAATAGAAATTCCATATTTTTTTCTGATAGTTCCTTCTTCAGCATCATTTGGGTTAGTGGCACCCATTAATTCTCTGTTTGCCAATACTGCATTTTCTTTTTCAAGAACCATAACCACAATTGGCCCAGAAGATAGATAGGAACAAAGGTCATTGTAAAATGGTTTTGTTTCATGAACCTTATAAAATTTTTCAGCTTCTGATTTCTCAATTTGAATTTTTTTTTCTTTTACAATTGAAAATCCTTTATTTTTGAACATTTCTTTTATTTCATTATCTAAGTTTCTCTCAACAGCATCAGGCTTAATAATTGATAATGTTTGTTCTATATTACTCATAATCATCCTCTATTAGTTTATTTAATAATCTTACACCATAACCTGTTGCTCCACCTGAATTTAACGCTCCTCCATATTTTGAAAAAGCCATACCAGCTATATCTAGGTGTGCCCAAGGTGTTTTGTTTAAAACAAATCTCTGTAAAAATTGTGCTGCAGTTGTTGATCCTGCTCCACCAACGTAATTTATATTTTGCATGTCTGCATTTTTAGAATCTATTAACTTATCAAAGTTTTTGTGAAGTGGCATCCTCCATAATTTTTCGTCAACTTTATCACCAGCTTTTATTAATTGATTTGAAAGTTTGTCATCGTTTGAAAAAAGACCAGCATACTCCGATCCAAGAGAAACAATAATTGCACCTGTAAGAGTTGCTAAATCAACCATAAATCTAGGTTTGAATTTTTTTTCAGTGTAGGTAATTGCATCAGCTAAAACTAATCTGCCTTCTGCATCAGTATTTAAAATTTCAATTGTTTTACCACTATATGATTTAACAATATCACCTGGTCTTTGAGCATTTCCTCCTGGCATATTTTCTACAAGACCTACAACACCAACAGCATTAATTTTCGCTTTTCTTAAAGCTAAGTTTTTCATTAATCCAACTACTGTAGCTGAACCTGCCATATCGTAAGTCATATCTTCCATAAACTTTGCAGGTTTTAAAGAAATACCACCCGTATCAAAACAAACGCCCTTTCCAATAAATGCTAAAGGTTTAGAGTTATCTTTTGAACCATTCCACTCCATTGTAACTAGATATGACCCTCTAATGCTACCTTGACCAACCCCAAGTAAAGCATTCATTCCAAGTTTTTTTAATTTTTTTTTATCGTATACACTAATTTTCAATCCAAATTTTTTAAGTGAAGTTATTCTTTTTGCATATTCATCAGGATGCAAAATATTGCCTGGTTCAGAGACAAGATCTCTTGCAAAAAAAGTTCCTTCCTCTAATGCTTTAAATCTTAATTGATCCTTAGTAGATATTTTATTTTTACTGCCAATAACATTTATTGTTATAAGCTTTTTATCTTTTTTTGATTTATAAATATTGAATTCATAGGATTTTAATTTTATTCCATGTAAAAAATATCCTATAAAATTTTTAATTTTACTATTGATAGTGTCTGAATTTACATAATATTCACGCTTTTTATCATAATTTATATAACTATGAAATTTAGCTCCTAAATTTTCTATATCTGAAGTTTTGATGTCTTTCTTTTCAGATATTAGAAATATTTTTTTTTTAGAATTAACTTCAAAAAAAAGTAGGTCTTTTTTTAAATCACATGTTTTTAATAAATCTGAGATATATGAAAATTCAGTATTTGAGATATATTTTTTTAATCTACTTATATTGAATTTTTCATCAACAAATAAGATAAGGTTTGAAGGATTATTTTTTAAACTACTACTTTTATAATTAATTTTAACAGCCATAAATTTTAAATACACTCCATATAAGATGAATGGTATATATGAATAAAAATATCATATTTCAATGAAAAAAATTCTATACAAAAAATTCTTATTAGATTGTTTGTCATTTTTTTTAATTTCAATCATAAGTACAGGTGTAATTATATGGGTTTTTCAAGCGGTTAATTACTTGGATATAATCATTGAAGATGGTCGGACATATGGTGTCTACTTATATTATTCGTTATTAAATTTTCCCAAAATAATAAGCAAAATTTTACCTTTTGCCTTTTTTTTTAGTTTTTCTTACGTAATTGCCAAATATGAATTAAACAATGAACTTCTAATTTATTGGAATTTTGGAATAAATAAAATTTCATTTGTTAATTATTTTTTAATTTTTTCTGTATTTGTTTTTTTAATTCAAATTATACTAACTTCGTTTATTGTGCCTTATTCACAAAATATAGCTCGATCATTAATCAGAGCATCTGATTATGATTTTGTTAGTAATTTTATTAAAACCAAAAAATTTAATTCAACTATAAATAATCTTACAATTTTTACTGAGAGCAAAGATATTGAGGGGAATTTTAGAAACATATACATTAAAAGAGTTACCGACAAAGATAGTTTCCAAATTATATTTGCCAAAAAAGGTACTCTGATTGAAAATCAAAACAACCCTGTGTTAGAGCTATATGAAGGTGAAAATACAAGTTTTTTTAATAATAGAATTACTAGCTTTAGTTTTTCAAAATCAGAATTTAATCTTGCCTCTTTTTCAACAAATACAATTTTAGTAAAAAAAACCCAAGAACATAAATCAGATGAGCTTTTACATTGCATAAAAGCTTTAACAGATAAAGATTTAAAAAATGATATTCAAATTAAAGATAAGGTTAGAAACTGTGAGTTTAAAAATTTAGATAACATTTTAGCTGAACTGTATAAAAGGCTTATCATACCTTTGTACTTGCCAGCCTTGATGTTAGTATCTTTGTTTTTAATTATACACTCTAAAGAAAAAATTAATTATTCTAGATATAGATTGATTATTTTTTTAATTGGTTTCTTTTTAATTATATTTTCAGAGTCTACACTAAAATTTGTGGATAAATCTTTCTACAACAATTTATTAATAGGTTTAATGCCCTTTATTATAATCATATTTTTATATTTTTATATAATTTCAAAACTTAGTTACAAAAAAAAGCTGAAGAAAAGCTAAAATGAAAACTTATATCAAATTTTTGACAACTATTTTTTTAAAATCTTTTTTTTATATTATTTTAATAATAATCAGCTTAGTTTTTATAATTAATTTTTTAACTGAATTAGAATTTTTTAAAGATATTAATACAAATATTTTTTTTACAATCTATCTGGCATTAATTAATTCCCCATCAATGATTTTTGAAATTTTTCCTTTTATATTGCTTTTATCTACTCAATTATTTTATATTAAATTATTTAATAATAATGAAATTCAAATTTTTAAATATTCTGGATTAAAAAATTCAAAAATATTATTGATTATAAATATTATTTCATTTCTACTGGGATTAATAATAATTAGTTTTTATTATAATATCTCATCTAATTTAAAAAATAATTACCTAGAATTAAAGTCAAACTACACTCAAGATGGGAAATATCTTGCAGTTATTAATAAAAATGGTCTTTGGATAAGAGATAAAATTAATGATAAAATTTTAATTATAAATTCATCAAAAATTGACAAAAACTTTTTACTTAACAGTTTTATAACTGAGTTTGATAAGAATTATAAAGTAATAAGAAATATAAAAAGTGATAAAATTGACATTAAAAGTTATGATTGGCGGATTTTTTCTCCAGAAATTTTTATTCAAAATGTAAAAGAAAATAAGGAAGAAATAACTATTAAATCAAATTTTGATTACAAAAGAATTCAAAGTTTATTTTCTAATCTTTCTTCATTATCATTATTAAAATTAATCGAATTAAAAAAAAACTATACTTTAATTAATTATTCTACTGTAGACATAAATATACAAATTCATAAAATACTATCTTATCCAGTATATTTGGTGTTAATGACCATGTTCTCAGCAATTATAATGCTGAATACAAAAAAATTTAAAAATAATACGTTAAAAATATCAGTGGGGATATTTTTTTGTGTAATTATTTATTATCTGAATAATATATTCAATGTCCTTGGTAAAACAGAAAAGATAAATTATATTTTATCTGTTTGGTCACCATTATTAATATTAGCTTTTATAATATTTTTAATTACAAATAATATTAATGAGAAATAAATATAAATATCTATTTTTTTTTATAACTATATTTTTTGTAAATCCTTCATTTTTATTAGCAAATGATATATTTCAATTAAATGCAACAAATTTAGAGATCTCAGAAAATGGAAATATTTTTGAAGGCTCGAATGGGGGTGAGGCTTTTACTGATGATATAGAAATCAAGGCAAAAAATTTTAAATATAATAAAGAATTGAATTTATTAATTTCATATGGAAATGTAAAATTACAAGTAAAGAATGAGAATATTATTATTGTTGCTGATAAAATTTCTTATTTAAAAGAAAAAGAAATTATTACAGCATATGGTAATGCTGAAATTCAAGATTTAAACAGAAAGATAATCATTAATTCAGATCAAATTGAATTCAAAAAAAATGATGAAATTATTGCTTCAAATGGTAATACAAAAATTCAAGACTTAAAAAGAAAAATAATTATTAATTCAGATCAAATTGAATTCAAAAAAAATGATGAAATTATTACTGCAAATTCAAATGTAAATTTAGTAGATAAATTGAATAAGATAAAAATTGATGCAGATAATATTACATATTTAATAAAAGATAAAAAAATATTAACTAGAGGAAAAACATTTGCAAAAATTAAGTCAAATTATAAATTTTTTTCTGAAAATGTAATATTTTTAAAAGATGAAATGAAATTATCATCTAACAAAAAAACAGTTATTACTGATAATCAATTTTCATCATATGAACTTGGAAGTTTTATTTATGAAATTGAAAAAGAATTTTTAAGAGGAACAGATATATCAATTACCTCAAATACAACTGTTCCATCTAGAGAAAGTGATAAAATGTTTTTTGAAAGTGGTTTTTTTGACTTAAAAAATGGAAATTTTCAAACAGCTACAACAAAGATAAATCTTAAAAAAAATACGTTTAACAGATCAGATAATGATCCAAGAATCTATGGAGCATCAACATCCAAAAAAGGAGGGATTACCTCTATAAAGAAGGCTGTTTTTACAAGCTGTAAAAAAACTGACAATTGTCCTCCTTGGCAGTTACAGGCATCTGAAATTAAACATGATAAAAATAAAAAACAACTAATTTATGACGATACAATTTTAAAAATTTATGATGTTCCAGTTTTTTATTTTCCAAAATTTTTTCATCCGGATCCAACAGTAAAAAGACAATCAGGTTTTTTAGCTCCAAAATTTAGTAATTCAAACATATTAGGTTCTTCCTTGGGTGTTCCCTACTTTTATGCCATCTCAGATAATAAAGATTTTACATTTAGTCCTACATTTTTTTCAAAAAATACAAAAATGTTTCAAAGTGAATATAGACAAAAAAATCAAAATTCATCTTTTATTGGAGATTTTGGATTTACCAATGGTTATAAACCATCAAAAACATCAAAAAAGAAAAATGTGAGCCACTTATTTGCTAAATTTGAAAAAAATCTTAAACTAAATAATTTTTTTGCAAGTGATATCAATATCTTTCTAGAAAAAACATCAAAAGACACTTATTTAAAAATCTTTAATGATAATTTACAAAAAAGTCCAATAAAACCAAATAATCAAGACAACTTACATTCAGGAGTTAACCTATTTGTAGAAAATGAAAAATTTTCTTTTCTAAGTGGTGCTGATGTTTTTGAAGATCTATCTTTAAATAATAATGATCGATATCAGTTTGTTTTGCCTTATTATAGTTATTCAAAATTTATCAATCCTATAAATTATGGCACTTTTGAATTTAATTCACAAGGTGACAACATCTTAGAAAATACAAATGTTTTAAAAACAAAAGTTATCAATAATTTCAATTTTAAATCAGATAATAAAATAATTAGCGGGTTGGGTCTTAGTAATAATTTTAACATTTTTTTTAAAAACCTTAATACTGTAGGCAAAAATACAACTGAATATAAATCAAGTCCACAGAGTGAACTGCAATCTTTACTTGAAATAAATTCAGAACTACCGCTCCTAAAAATATCAGAAAGATATAATGAAACTTTAAAGCCAAGAATATCATTAAAATTTAATCCAGGTGATATGAAAAATCACTCAACAGATGAGAGAGAAATCAGTGTTTCAAATATTTTCAATTCAAACAGACTTAGTATGAATGATAGCTTGGAGGCTGGAAATTCACTTACACTAGGTGTTGAATATGAAAAAGAAAATAAAAATCATAAAGAAAATTACTTAAGATTTTCACTGGCATCTGCCTTTAGAGATACTGAAGAAGAGAATATTTCAAAACAAACAAGTTTAAATCAAAAAAGTTCAAATGTATTTGGATCTCTAGATTTGGGTTTATCAAAAACTTTAAATCTTGATTATAAATTTGCAATTGACAATAATATACAAGAATTTGAATATAATTCATTTGGAGTTAATTTATCTCTTAATAATTTTGTAACTACGTTTTCTTTTGTTGAGGATAATTCATCTTTAAATAATGCTAATTATTTTGAAAACTCAAGCAAATATACTTTTGATCAATCAAATTCTATTTCTTTTAAAACCAGAAGAAATAGAGAGGTTAGTCTTACAGAATATTATGATTTAGTTTATGAATATAATAATGATTGTATGACTGCTGGTATAAAATATAACAAAACTTATTATGAGGATGGAGACTTAAAACCTACTGAAAACATAATGTTTACAATAAGTCTTTTCCCTTTAACTTCATTTCAACAATCAACAACAACTGAATAAATGCATATTAAAATAATTACATATCTTATTTTTATAATTTTTTTTTCTACAGATTCAACTTTATCAATTGAAAATAAGATAATATTAAAGATTAATAATTCGATTATAACTAATTTAGATGTAGTAAACGAGGCTAATTATTTACAAGCTTTAAATCCAAACTTACAAAATTTAGAAAAAAATAAAATACTTGAGATTGCAAAAAACTCTTTAATAAGAGAAAAAATAAAAGAAATAGAAATATTAAAAACAAGTACAAGAAGTGTAAATCCTGATTATTTAGAGAGTTTAATTCAATCTATTTACACAAATATTGGATTTAAAAATAAAAATGAATTTATTGAACACATAGAAAAATTTAACATTAACATTCAAACAATTGAAAAAAAAATATCTGACGAAACACTTTGGAATCAATTGATATATAAAAAATTTTTTTCAAAAGTTAAGATAGATCAAGAAAAAATTAAAAAAGATATTAATTTAGTCAATAGAAAATCTAAATCTTATTTATTAAATGAGATTGTTTACTCAGTTGACAATAATGATGAAAAAAAAAATTTATTTGAAAAAATAAAAGAGAGTATTGGTCAAAATGGATTTGAAAATACTGCAGCCATTTATAGCATTACAGAGACATCAAAAACTGGTGGAAATTTAGGTTGGAGGGATGAAAATACTATTAGTAAAGATATTTTGAAATATATATCTAAACTCAAAGTTGGTGAATTTACAAATCCAATATTAATCCCAAGTGGTTTTTTAATTCTAAAGGTAAAAAATATAAAAGAAACTGAAAAAAAAATTGATATAGAAAAAGAGTTAAATTTAAGAATTAGATCTATGCAAAATCAACAACTTAATCAATACTCCAACATATACTTTAAAAAGATAAAAAAAGATATTATAATTAATGAAAAATAAACCAGTAATAATTGTTCATGGCGAGCCAAATAGTATCTTTCTGGAAATTTTCTTTAAAACAATAAAATATAATAAGTTTAAAAGTCCATTAATTCTTATTTCGTCATTAAAAATTTTAAAACTTCAAATGAAAAAATTAAATTTTAAAATTAATATCAATACGATTGATCATAAAAACTTTAAAAAAAACATAATTGATAATAACTCTATAAACTTAATTAATGTTAATTATAACCAAAAAAATGCTTTTGAAAAAATATCAGGCAAATCAAACTCTTTTATTAAAAATTCATTTAATATAGCTTTAAATATTTTACAACAAGGTATTAGTCACAAATTTATTAATGGTCCAATTTCTAAAAAATCTTTTTTAAAAAAAAATTATTTAGGTATTACAGAATATTTAACAAAAAAAACTAATTCAAAAAAAACAGCTATGCTAATTTATAATAAAAATTTATCTGTTTGTCCTATAACAACTCATCTTCCATTAAAAATGGTTTCAAAAAAAATTACTAAAGATTTAATTTATGAAAAAGTCTATTTGATTAATAATTTTTATAAAAAATACAAAAAAATAAAACCTAAAATTGGAATTTTGGGTCTTAATCCTCATTGTGAAAGTATCCATGAATATAACGAAGATGAAAAAATTTTAAAACCAGCAATCAAAAATTTATTTAATTTAGGATACAAAGTATATGGTCCCTTTTCAGCAGACACTTTTTTTTTAAAAGATAACAGAAAGAAATTTGATGTTGCTATAGGCATGTATCATGACCAAGTACTTACACCATTTAAAACTATATTTGAATATGATGCAATAAACATAACATTAGGTCTTCCATTTACAAGGATTTCCCCAGATCATGGACCCAATGAAAGCATGCTGGGTAAAAATATTTCTAATCCACAAAGCTTAGTTAAAGCAATTAATTTTTTGGACAAAAATTGATTGTAGCAAAAAAAAGTCTTGGTCAAAATTTTTTAATAGACAGAGATATTTTAAAAAAAATTTCAGAAATAACTCCAATTAAAGATAAAATTGTTTTAGAAGTTGGTCCAGGAACTGGAAATTTAACTACATTTATTTTAAAGAAAACTCCCAAAAAGTTGATTGTTGTTGAAAAAGATAATGAACTAGCAACTAATATTGCTGAAATATTTAAAGATCAATTAACTATTATTAATGATGATATTTTAAATGTAGATGAAAAATCTTTATCTAGTGAGAAAATTACTGTTTTTGGAAATTTGCCTTATAATATATCTACTGAAATATTGAGTAGATGGATTGTCAATTTAAAAACTGATTTTTGGTTTGACCACTTAGTACTTATGTTTCAAAAAGAAGTAGCTGATAGAATAATTGCTGATTTTAATACTTCTGATTATGGTAGATTATCAATTTTAAGTAATTGGAAATTAAATATAACAAAAATATGTGATATTAAACCCGAAAGTTTTTCCCCAAGACCAAAAATTGATAGCTCTTTATTATTTTTTTCACCTAAAAAAAATTTTTTTAAAATAAATGATCCTAAAAATTTAGAAAAAATCACTAGAGTTTTTTTTAATCATCGAAGAAAAATGATAAAAAAACCTTTTAATCAATTATTTAATGGAAACAAAAAAGTGCTAGAAAAATTGAAGATTAATTTAAATTTAAGGCCACAAAATTTAAATATTGAAACATATTACAAATTAACAAATGAATATGAAAATCTAGGAGATTAGTTTATTAACATGATTTCTTATATACTCTGAGTCATAATCTTTTGATCCATTATTTATTTCTGCATCAATTAAATTTTTAATTTTAGAAAAACATTTTTCTAAATTTTCATTAATGACAACATAGTCATAGTTTATCCAGTGCAAAACATCCCTATCAAATTGCTTCATTCTTTCTTCTGCAATTAACTTATCTTTCATATCTCTGTTTGAAAGTCTTTCAAATAAAACTCTTTTACTTGGTGGTAAAATAAAAAAAGTTATTAATTTATAATCTAGTTTTTTATTTTTTATTTGGTCTGCGCCTTGCCAATCAATATCAAATAAAATATTTTTTCCTTTATTAAGTTTATCAATTACAGGTGTTCTTGTTGTTCCGTAAAAATTACTAAAAACTTTTGCATATTCAAGAAATTCTTGATTATTTATTAATCTTTTAAACTCATCTTCTTTAACAAAATAATAATCTTGATTATTTATTTCATTGGGTCTTGGTTGGCGGGTGGTATGTGAAATTGATATTTCGTAGTTGTCTATATTTGACAACATTTTTACTAATGTGGTTTTACCCGCTCCTGATGGAGAGGATAAAACAATCATTACCCCATCATTTTCTGAGGGCATTTAAATTATTAATTCGCTTTTCCTTCGATAAATTTAACTGCATCACCTACAGTTAAAATTTTCTCAGCTTCACTATCTGAAATCTCAGATCCAAATTCTTCTTCAAAAGCCATCACCAATTCAACTGTATCCAAGCTATCAGCGCCTAAATCATCTATAAAACTAGATTCTTCAGTTACTTTTGCTTCATCGATACCTAAGTGATCAGCTACAATTTTTTTTACTTTGCTTGAAACGTCTTCTGACATATTGATCCTTTTTTGTTATAAATTCTTATTAGTTTAAAAAGCTATTTTGTCAAGCCATATACATGCCTCCATTAACATGCAATGTTTCCCCATTAATATAATTTGACTGGTCAGAGCTTAAAAATAATACAGCATTTGCAATATCATCTGGCTCACCCAGGCGAGCTGATGGTATTTTTGATATAATAACTTCTTTAAATTTATCATCAATTTTATCTGTCATTGCAGTTTTAATAAATCCTGGAGAGATACAATTTATATTAATATTTTTCTTTGCGTACTCTGCAGCAAGACTTTTTGACATCGCCACAATCCCAGCTTTTGAAGCTGTATAGTTTGCTTGTCCTAAATTACCAGTATGGCCAACAACAGATGTAATATTTATAATTTTTCCAGATTTATTTTTTAACATTTTTTTAATAGCAAATTTGCTCATTAAAAAAGTTGAAGTTAAATTGATATTTATAACTTTTTGCCACTCTTCTAAGCTCATTCTGATTGCAAGATTATCTTGGGTTATCCCAGCATTATTTACTAGACCATCTAAACTTCCACCTAATTCAATTGTTGCATTTTCGATAAACTCTTCAATTTTTTCATTTTGAGATATATCAAATTTCAATATTTTAATACTTTCAAAATTATTTTTTAGCTCTTCCAGTTTTTCAATTCTAGTACCTGAAGCTAAAATATTTGCTCCAGACTCACTTAGTTTTTTTATTATAGCATTGCCTATTCCACCTGATGCACCAGTAACAATAATATTTTTTTTTTCTAAATTACTCATATTTTTAAACTTTCGATATCTCCTTGACTGTTAATAGTATCTATTTTTACTTCTTTACTAATTCTTTTAACCAATCCTGATAAAACTTTGCCAGGACCAATTTCAATAAAATGATTGATACCGCTATTAATCATATTAATTACACTCTCTCTCCATCTTACTCTATTTTCAATTTGTTTTACCAACAATTCCTTAAGCTCAGTAGTATTTGATATTTCATTAGCAGAAACGTTTGAAATTAATTTATTTTTACCTTCTATGAAATTTAATTTATTTAATTCTTCACTCATTATATTTGTTGCTTTATTCATTAAACTGCAGTGAAAAGGTGCGCTTACTGGTAGTTTTATATTTTTAATAGTATTTTCTTTTAAGATTAAAATTAATTTATCTAAATCTTCTGTTTTACCACTTAATACTATCTGACCCTCGGAATTATCATTTGCAATTTGAGCACTTAAATTCTGCTCATTATCTTTCAAAATTTTTTCAATTATTTCAACTTTCGAACCTAATACTGCAACCATGCCACCCTCTCCTTTAGGAACTGAGTTTTGCATGGCATCCCCTCTTATTCTTAAAATCTTTAAAGTATCCGAAAAATTTAAGTACCCTGCACAAGATAAAGCAGAATATTCACCCAAAGAATGTCCCGCAAAATATTTAGCTTTGCTCAAATCAATATTAAATTCTTTTTTAATTACATTAAAAATTGAATAACTAATCAAAAAAATTGCTGGTTGAGTATTTGCTGTTAAATCTAATTCATCTTTAGGGCCTTCTAATATGAGTTTAGATATTGAAAAATTTAGTGTATCATCAGCCTCTTTAAATAGATTTTTAACAAGATCAAACTGGTCATAGAATTCTTTTCCCATACCAACCATTTGTGAACCTTGACCTGGAAAAATTACTGAAAACATATAAAAAAAACTATTAATTTTGCCTTTTTAACTATTGTAATTGAACATTTATAATAGTATATCCTCACTTTTTATTAAAGAAGTTAAATGAATTTATACGAACACACTATAATAGCTAGACAGGACACTTCACCAAGTGAAATTAAACAATTAACTGAAAAATATTCTAAAATTGTTGAAAAAAATGAAGGTGAAATTGTTAAAACTGAGAATTGGGGTTTACTAAACTTATCATACTTAATTAAAAAGAATAAAAAAGGTAGCTACATTCACTTTAAAATCAAAGGCAAAGGCAATGTAATTGAAGAGTTAGAAAAAAATGAGGCTATAGATAAAAAATTATTAAGATACTTAACTGTCAGAGTTAAAAAATTTGATCTTGAAGCAAATTATTTTGCCAAAAGAGAAGATGATGAAAAAAAAGAAAGCTATAAAAACTAATTATGCCTAAAAGACAAAGTGGTAATAAAAAAGGTAAACAAAGCAATTTTGCTAAATTAAGTATTTTTCAACCAAATAAATATAAATTTAAAAAAACTTGTCCACTTTCAGGAAAGAGTGCTCCAACAGTTGATTATAAAAATGTAAGACTTTTAAAAAAATATATGTCTGAAAATGGAAAAATTTTACCGTCAAGAATTACCAATGTTTCACAAAAGAAACAAAGAGAATTATCTCTTTCAATCAAAAGAGCTAGAAATTTAGCGTTAATCTAAAATGAAAGTTATTTTACTAGAAAACGTAAAAAGAATTGGTTCTATCGGTGAAGTGATAGAGGTTAAAAGAGGTTATGCAAGAAATTTTCTAATTGCTAATAAAAAAGCATTATACGCTTCAAAAGAAAATATTTCAGAAGTTGAAAAAATTAAAGCAGATTTATCAAAAAAAGATAATGAAAAGAAAAAAGAAGCTGTTCAAATTTCAGAGCAAATTAATGGTAAAGAATATGGAGTTAAAAAACTAAGTACCGAAAATAACGAATTATATGGTTCAGTTAAACCAACTGAAATTGCAAAATTAATTCAAGAAGAAAATAAAATTGATATCAAGCCATCAATGATTCAACCCATTGAAGAAATTAAATCTTTAGGAAAATTTAAAGTAAAAGTTTCTTTACACTCTGAAGTTGATGCTGAAATTACAGTTAATGTTACTTCAGCTGATACCATTCAGTAATTATACATTCTTTTCCCCAACCTTTAATATTAATTCTATTTTAAGAATTACTCTGTAAATTAAATTTATGGAAAACAATTTAAGCATCGTCAAAGATCAATTTAAAGAATTACCAAATAACATTGAAGCAGAACAAGCTGTAATAGGCTCCATACTAGTTAGCAATGATATATTTGATGAAATTAGTACAATAATTTCAAGCATTAATTTTTATGATCCAATGCATCAAAAAATTTATGAGGCAATTGAAAGCTTGGTTTATAAAGGAATGCTCGCAAATCCTATTACACTTAAAAACTATTTTGAAGATGAGAAAGATGATTTAAATGTCCCTGAATATTTAGTTAAGATCACAAAATTTTCTACAACAGTTAGACAGGCCATTGAATATTCTAAAATAATTTATGATATGTATGTCAGACGTGAATTAATTAAAATTTCAGAGCAAACAATTGATAGTGCAAAATTAAATGAACTTGATACCAATGGTCAAACCATTATTGAAAACTCTGAGAGATTACTTTTTGATTTAGCTGAAAAAGGTTCGTTTAATTCTTCATTAGTTAAATTTGATGAAGCCATGAAACAAACCATTGAAATGGCATCAGCTGCTTATAAAAATGAAGAAGGTATTGTTGGCGTTCCAACAGGATTAAGGGACCTAGATGATAAGCTTGGTGGCCTTCATCAGTCAGATTTAATCATTATTGCTGGGCGTCCTTCAATGGGTAAAACATCTCTTGCAACAAACATTGCTTTTAATGCTGCACAAAAATTACAAGAAAGTGGAAAAAAATCAT
>Ga0255755_1002728_pt1 | contig 14107 bp, 11 predicted proteins | sample 011ome_18_FD_179955 | JGI IMG/M metagenome (GOLD analysis project Ga0255755, IMG submission 179955) | Coastal salt marsh microbial communities from the Groves Creek Marsh, Skidaway Island, Georgia - 011501BT metaG (version 2) | ecosystem: Environmental > Aquatic > Marine > Intertidal zone > Salt...
AGTTCATTTAGCCCAATGTATATTTTTGAATGTCTATTACAAAGTCCTTATAAAGATGAATTATTTGAAGAAAATAAAATAAGAAATTTAGTTTTATCTGCTATTTTAAATATTTCTCAAAAAAGAAAAAAAAATGAAAAATATTTTTTAATTAATGAAATTTTTCAAGAGTGTAACCGATATGGTATTTCTCGTATAAATCTGTATTTAACCTCTTATATTTTAAAATTAGATTTTTTTATTTTTTATTGTACAAATTTTATTGTGAATTTCTTAAAAAAAACTGGTTTAGTTTCAGCTAATAAATTAAAGTCCTCCAATAGAATAGAATTTCCAACAATTTTAGATGCATCGAATGCAATTACAAATATATTAAAGAAAAATAAATTATAAAAAATAGATTGTTAATTAAATTGTAATCACTAACAATGGATTGTAAATTTCAAATTATAATTCAATATATTGAATGGTAAATAGGTCATTAAATACACCGGTATTATTTTTAGTTTTTAATCGACCTAGTACAACTGCTAAAGTTTTCGATAAAATACGCCAAGCAAAACCTCCAAGGCTTTATATCGCAGGTGATGGAGCGCGTAAGGGAAATAAAGAAGATAAAGAAAAAATTATAAAAGTTAGAAAAATAATAACCAAAATTGATTGGCCCTGTGAAATTAAAACACTTTTTAGAGATAAAAACCTGGGTTGTAAAAAAAGTGTTGTTTCTGCAATAACTTGGTTTTTTAATCATGAAGAACAAGGAATTATTCTTGAAGATGACTGCGTTCCTAATTTAGTTTTTTTTAATTTTTGTGAAATTTTATTGGATCGTTATGCTGATAATGAAAAAGTTTACTTAATAAGTGGTAATAATTTTCAAAATGGTAAATGGAGGGGAAAAGCTTCTTATTATTTTTCTAAGTATCCACATATTTGGGGTTGGGCAACTTGGAGAAGAGCGTGGAGTGAATATCAGGCCAATGTACCATCATGGTCAAATCGAAAAAATTCAAAAGAATGGTTAAAACTCACACCCAATAAAAACGAAAGAAATTATTGGTATGATATATTTAAAAAAATACAGTCAGGAAAAATTGATACTTGGGATTATTTTTGGATGGCTAGTATATGGGATAAACATGGTCTTGCAGCTACTCCCAATGTAAATCTTGTAAGTAATATTGGTTTTGGAGAAGACTCTACTCATACAAAAAAAAAAAATAGTCTAGAGAGCAATGTTTTAACTAAATCACTTGGTCAAATTATTCATCCAAGTATAATCGAAAGTAATACTGATGCGGACAATTATGATTTTGAATGGACTTTTGGAGGTAGAAATTTAAAATTTCCACGGAACTTATTATTTCTTCCTTTTAGAACTTTTAATTATATATTAAGGAACATTTATAAATTTTTAAAAGTTAAATAATAAAGTAACATAAGTCTTTTTAATTTAATTTATTATTTAAAAAATGAATCTAATAGATTATTAAAATAATTATGAAAATAAATTAATTTGTTTTTTAATATAAATTCATATAATTTTAAATTAACTTTTTTAATCATGAAATATTACAAATAACCAATAGTGATAAAATACATAAAATTTGAAGAAAAACTTTTAGCTATTATTATTAAAGCTGATTATCAATCTAAAGATATTGAATTTTTTACTCCCGAAGATTTTTCTCAACAACTAGGATATATGAAGCGAGACAAAAATTACATGATTGCACCACATTTACACAATAGTGTAACGAGAGAAGTTAATTTTACAAAAGAAGTCCTTTTTATTAAATCAGGCAAAGTTAGAGTAGATTTTTATAATGAAAAAAAAATATATTTCGAGAGTAGAGTCTTAGATAAAGGTGATGTTATACTTCTTGCTTTTGGTGGCCATGGATTTTACATGCTGGAACCTAGTGAAATAATTGAAGTTAAGCAGGGACCATATTCTGGTAAACATGACAAAATAATATTTGAACCTATATCCAATGATAAAATAAAGATTGTAAAAAACTAAGTTTATATTTTAAAAAAAGTTAATTAGCTATTATTCACTAAATAAAATTTACTTTTGTCATTTAGATCAAGTAAGTTAAGATAGTTTTAAAACAATCTTTTGAGTGAATAATATAAAAATTAAATGTTTAATATCTATAGTAAATTCTATGATCTTTTATACCAGGAAAAAGAGTATAAAATAGAAGCTGATTATATAATTGATTTGCTTGCCAAGCACAAAATTTTACATGGTAATATTTTGGAATTTGGCTCAGGAACAGGAAAACATGGATGCTTACTTTGTAAAAGTGGGTTTAATGTTCATGGAATAGAGTTAAGTAACGAAATGGTTATTAGAGCTGAGACTCATCCTAAATTTATATGTGAGCAAGGAGATATAGCAAATGTAAAACTTAATAAATCATTTGATGCAGTAATTTCATTGTTTCATGTAATAAGCTATCAAACGTCTAATAAACAAATTAAAGCAGTTTTTGAAAATGCATCAAATCATTTATTAACCAATGGATTATTTATATTTGATTTTTGGTATAGTCCTGCCGTACACTATCAACAACCCTCAATAAGGGTAAAGCGTGTTGAAAATCATAATTTTAGCTTAACTCGAATTGCTGAACCAAAATATTATCCAAATGAAAATCTAGTAGATGTAGATTATACTTTTTTTGTTAGAAATTTAGATGATAATTCAATAACTCAATTTAAGGAAACTCATTCGTTAAGACATTTTTCAATTCCTGAAGTTGATGAATTAGCTAAGCTTTATAATTTTAAAAGAGTGGGTGTTCAAGAATTCTTAACTAAAAAAAAACCATCTAAGGATACATGGGGAGTATGTGTGATACTAAAGAAAAATTAACTATGAAAAATTTTATTCCAGTTAATCAACCCTTATTATCAGGTAATGAGAAAAAATATCTCGCAGAATGTGTGGACTCGGGATGGATTTCTTCTGAAGGTCCTTTTGTAAAAAAATTTGAAAAAGAGTTTTCAAAAAGAATGGGCCGCAAATATGGAATAGCAGTTACAAACGGGACATCAGCTATAGATGCGGCAGTAGAAGCACTTGGAATAGGACCTGGTGATGAGGTTATTTTACCTACTTTTACAATTATTTCATGCATTTTGCAGATTAAGCGATGTGGAGCCAAACCAGTCTTAGTAGATAGTGATCCAATTACTTGGAATATGGATACTAAACAAATTGAGTCTAAAATTACAGAAAAAACCAAAGCAATTATGGTTGTTCATATTTATGGATTGCCAGTAGATATGGATCCCGTTTTAAATATATGTAAAAAATATAAATTAAGATTAATAGAAGATACTGCCGAAATGATTGGTCAAACCTACAAAAATCGTCCTTGTGGAACGTTTGGAGATATTAGTACAGTAAGTTTTTATTCTAATAAACACATAACAACCGGAGAAGGTGGCATGATACTTACAGACGATGAGTCAATTGCAGAGCATTGTCGTGAAATACGTAATTTATATTTTCAAGAAAAAAAACGATTTGTACATCACAGACTAGGATGGAATATGCGTATGACAAATATCCAAGCTGCATTAGGTCTAGCACAGCTTGAACGATTGGATGAGTTTGTAAAAAAGAAGAGATGGATTGGTAACAAGTACAATGAACTTTTAAACAATTTAAGTGGAGTTCAATTACCATTAAAAAAAACTAATTATGCCTCAAATATATATTGGGTGTATGGTTTGGTTATAGAGAAATCTTTAAATCAAGACTCCTTTGAAATTATGAAAAATTTATCCAAAAATAATATTGGATGTAGATCTTTTTTTTATCCGCTTCATCAACAACCAGTTTTTACTAAAGAGGGATTGTTTAAAGAAGAAAGCTATCCAGTTGCTGAACAATTATATAAAAAAGGTTTTTATTTGCCAAGTGGTTTAGGTATTACAGAGAAACAAATTATTAAAGTTTGTGAAATATTAATAAAAATATTTAAAACTATCGAAGTTTAATATGAGATTAATTCGAGTTGGTGTTATTTTTGATCAAAAAGTTGGTGTAGGTGGCGGATATCATCAGGCTCTAAATTCAGCTCTGATGATGCTTAAAATAAAAAATAAATTTGTTGAACCTATTTTTTTAACAACTATTAAAAAAAATATTTCAATACTTCAAAAACATGGAATAAATGCTGAATATATTAATTTATCTTTATTAGAAAAACTAAAAGATAAATTTAGACGAGAAATTTTAAACAAACATATTATAAATATTGTTAAAAAAATTAAAAAATCTTCATCTTTTGAAAAAAAATTGATAAAATATAAAATTGACATTGTTTATTTTTTATCTCCAAATGATTTATCTCAAAGTTTAGAAAAATTAAACTATATTACAACATTATGGGATACCTGCCATCGTGATGAACCAGAGTTTCCAGAAGTTAGGGACAATAAGGAATTTGAAAGACGAGAGGAAAATTATAAGAGGATTTTGCCAAAAGCCACAGCAATTTTAGTTGACTCTGAGACAAGCAAAGCAAATGTCGTAAATCGTTATAATGTAGATTCAGACCGAATATATGTAATGCCTTTTATAGCATCTGAGACCATAATTCGTAAAATAGGAATTAATAAAACTAAAAAAATTAATATTCAAAAAAAATTTAATTTAGACTCTTACATTTTCTATCCAGCTCAATTTTGGGCCCATAAAAATCATATATATATATTGAATGGATTACGGTTATTAGAAATAAAATATGGAATAAAGATTTCAGCAATTTTTTCAGGAAATGACATGGGCAACAAACTTTATGTTGAGAGGTATGCCTTCAAACTTGGACTGCAGGATAGAGTTCATTTTCCAGGATATGTTTCGGATGAAGAAATGGTAGAGCTTTATCGTCAATCAATTGCTTTAGTAATGCCCTCTTATTTTGGCCCAACAAATATACCCCCCTTGGAAGCGTTTAAGTTAGGTGTTCCAGTTTTGTATCCTGATAAAAAGGGAATGCGTGATCAAGTAGGAAATGCTGCTCTTTTAATGGATTTAAAAGACCCAAATTCTATGGCAATAAATTTAAAAGCTATTATTGAAAAAAAAGATTTGCGTGAGAGATTAGTAAACCTAGGTTATGAAAAATATAAATATTATCAAGATTTTGATCACACAAAAATACTTAATGATATCTTTAAAAATTTTTCTATTAAACGAATTGCGTGGGACTAAACTTAGAAATATTTAGTTAACTTTATAAATTTAAAAAAAAAAAATTTAATATAGAGTTTTTAAAACTTAAAATGATTAAAATTACAATTGTAACTGTAAATTTAAACAATGTTAAAACAATAGAAAAAACTATTCAAAGCGTTCTTAATCAAGATTATGATAATTTAGAATATATATTCATAGATGGAGGTTCGACCGATGGTTCTTTAGAAATCATTAATAGGTATAAAGAAAAATTTAAATATTTTAAATCTTCACCTGACAAAAATGTATACGATGCGATGAATAAAGGTATTGAACAAGCAAGTGGAGATTATATTGGTTTTGTTAATGGAGGGGATTTAATTTATAAAAATTCTCTAAGTCAAATTAACAAAGTTTTTTCAAAACAAAAAAATAAACTATTCTTTAGTGTAGCAGATATAGATTACATTGACACTAGTGATAATGTAGTAGGATCTAATTTTTGTCTTTCAAATAAAGAGATAATTAAAAAGAGATTTATTAAGATGCCAGCAAATCACCTTAGTATATTTGTGCCCCTTGATACATTTAAAAAATATGGATTGTTTGATTTAAGATTTAAATATAGAGCAGATTTTTTATTTATTTTAAGATTAATAGAAAATGGTTATCTTCCCATAAATCTTAAAATAAAAATTGGTGCCTTTAGACTTGGTGGTATTAGCGGGGGATACAAAACATTTTTAGAAAATTTTAGGGTTATAAAGCTTATAAATAATAATTTATTTTTAGGCATTTACTCATCGCTAGTAGGATTAACAAAATTATTTTTACAAAGAAATTTTGAGAATATTTATAAATTTATAGTTGAAACCTATCATAAATTTAGTGGTCAAAAAATTCAGAAAAAAATATTTAAATCAAGTAGTGTTAAAGTTATTCATTTAATTGATTTCGATATAGGAGGAGGAGCTGAAAAGCTAGTAAAATCTTTATATGAGAATTTGGATTATAATTATAAAATTATTACTCTAAGGAAATTGAGTGATAAAAATAATAATAATCCAAATTATTATTCTTTAAATGTAAGTTCAGATGGCAGTATCTCAATTATTTTTGGTTTTTTAAAATTTTTTAAATTTTTATATAAACTTAAAGATAAAAATAATATTATTTTACACTCCCATTTAAGTAAATCATTGTATATCGCTTTTTTAGCATCAATATTTTTTGACGTTTTACATATTCACACAGAACATAACACATACAATAGAAGAAGAAAAAAAAAGTATTTATATTTTATTGAATATTTAATTTATAATTCATTAAAACATACAATATGTATTTCAGAAGCAACACAATATGCATTACTAAAATATATGCCAAGTATAAAATTGCATAATATATCAATCATTGAAAATGGAACAAAATTATACCAACACAAAACAAGAAATATTCATAAAGATAAATACAATATTTTAATTCTAGGTTCTTTAACATATAAAAAAGGAATTGATTTATTCATTGAAATATTGCCTTTTATTATGGACGAAATAAATCTAGTTAGGATAGTTGGTTCAGGTCCTGAAAAGCAAAATTTGATTAATTTAACAAAAAAACTTTCCTTAGATAAGGTAATTGAATTTGTTCCTTTTGTTGATGATTGTTCTAAATATATTTACGATGCTGATATTGGGGTAATACCTTCAAGATGGGAGGGCTTTGGTTTGGTTGCTGTAGAAATGAGATCGTCTGGAATGCCAATCCTTATATCAGATATACCTGGTTTGGGTAGTATTTTTTCAGTTTATAATGGTGTCTATACTTTTAAAAAAGAGTCAAAAGAGTCTTTAAAAAATAGTCTTAAAAAAATTTTAGATGATTTAAGTAAAGATAAAATTAAAGTCAGAGATATAAATTTAGATTTTGAAATTTATAGTGAGAAATCGTTTATCAAAAGATATGATAATAAATATAAAAAAATAATTGCTAATAAATAAAGATTATAAACTTTAAATATATATTAAAAAATGATTTCTCAAGATTTGCTAGGATGGTTTGCTTTATTATTTATAATTTCGGGCACATTCTTAATTTCAAAAAAAAATCCAAATACTAAAAATTTTTTACTTCTAGCAGTATTTGTGAGATCTATTTTGGTAATTTTAGATCAATATTTAATAACTCTGCCAGATAGTACTGGGGATGCTGTTATATTTGAAAAAAAAGCCTTCCTTTATTCTGAAGAATATGGTTTGGGTGTCATCAAAAACATGACTCAGTTAGATTCATTTTTTATATCAAAATTTATATCAATTTTTTACACAATTTTTGAAAGAAGTCCCATGTTGGCAAAAATGCTTAGCGTTGGCTTTGGAACAGGCGCGGTTTTTTTAATTTATAAACTTTGCTTTATCATTTGGGGACATCGTGTAGCTTTAAAAGCAGGTTGGGTGGCAGCGATATTTCCATCATTTATTTTATATTCTTCTTTAATTTTAAGAGAGGTTTATGTAATTTTTTTTCTAACTTATGCATTAATTGGATGTGTGAATTTTATCAGTAAAAATAATCTAAATAGTTTGGTGCGTGCTACTTTTGGATTTCTTATTGCAAGTCTTTTTCACGGACCGATAATTTTAGGATATTTAATCTTTTTGGCATATGTTTGCTTAAGAGTGTTAATTCAAAATAATTTCTTTTTACGTTTTAAAAAAACAAATTTAAAATTAATATTTTTTTTACCAATACTTGTACTGCCGATTTTAGCTTATTTTTTAGGTTATTATTCAATACCTAAAATTGGGAATTTCAAAAATTTTGATAGTTTTAAATCAAAAAAAAATATTACAATAAATAGTTTTGAAGAAAAAATAATTTGGACTATTAATAAAGCTACTAGATCATCAGGTGAAAATAATAATGGAGCCAGTTATCCAAATTGGACCATTCCCAAAGATTTAAAAGAACTAATTTTTTTAGTTCCTGTTAGAATGTTTTATTTATTATATGCACCTTTCCCATGGGATGTTAAGAAAGCAAGACATATAATTGGTTTATTAGATGCCTTTCTTTATTTTTGTTTGACATATTATATCTATCTTAATAGAAAAAATTTATTTAATAATCCACAAACACGTTTTTTAATTTTAATCTTCTTTTTCTATATTATGGTTTATTCTTGTGGAGTTGGTAATTTTGGCACAGGTCTTAGACATCGATTAAAATTTATTAGTTTAGCTATTATTCTTGCTGGTCAAAAACTTCCAAGATTTAAAATTTTCTAAAATTATGAATTTATTTTTACAAAAAAAGAATTATCAGTATTTAGCTGACTGTTAATTAAGTAAATCATTCATTTAAATTTTAGTTAAGTATTTTTTTGATGACTTTTCTGCAATTAAAAATTAAAGTAAACATTTTATAAATAATATATATATACATTTTTAGTGTCGATTTTAATTACTGGTTCTGCAGGTTTTATAGGTTCCGAGCTATGCTTGCAATTATTACAACTAGGAAAAAAAGTTGTTGGTATAGATAATCATAATAGTTACTATGATCCCAAAATAAAAGAAAATCGTCTAGCTAGGTATTTAAATCATCCTAACTACAAACATCACAGAATTGATTTAAACAACAAAGCAGCAATAGATAATATTTTTGAAAATTATAATCCTTATAAAGTGGTTAACCTGGCAGCTCAAGCTGGTGTTCGCTATTCTATAGAAAACCCCACATCATATATTGAAAGCAATATATTTGGATTCATGAATATTTTAGAAAATTGCAGAAATCATAAAGTTGAACATTTAGTTTATGCAAGTACTTCAAGTGTATATGGCGCAAATACAAAAATGCCTTTTTCTGAAAATGATAATACTAACCATCCACTTTCTATTTACGCGGCATCTAAAAAATCTAATGAACTAATGGCCCATGCTTATAGTTATTTATTTAAATTACCAACTACTGGACTAAGGTTTTTTACTGTTTATGGTCCATGGGGTAGACCTGATATGGCCTTATTTAAATTTACAAAAAATATTTTAGAGGAAAAACCTATTGATGTATTTAATTATGGTAAACATACTAGAGATTTTACTTATATTGATGATATTGTGAAAGGCATTATTAAAATTATTGATAATCCAGCCACCAGTAATAAAAATTGGAATAGTGATCAACCAGATCCTGCAACAAGTAATGTTCCATGGCGAATTTATAACATTGGAAATAATAAACCAATACTTCTTATGGATTATATCAAAGCTTTAGAAAAAACATTAGACAAAAAAGCAATAATAAATTATTTACCATTACAACTTGGGGATGTGCCTGATACTTGCGCTGATACGAATAATTTAAAAATAAATTTTAGTTATAAACCCTCAACACCTGTCTTTCATGGAGTGTCTAATTTTGTTACATGGTACAAAAACTATTATCAAGAATGATCAAAAATACAAAAGATATACAATTATCAGTCATTGGTTTAGGTTATGTGGGTTTACCTCTTGCCTTAGAATTTGCAAAAAAAAGAAATGTAATTGCTTATGATATTAATAAAAATAGAATTGAAGAATTAAAAGTTGATAAAGACAAAAATTTAGAAACAGAGAAAAAAAAATTTAAAGATTCTAAGTTAATAAAATTTACCAATATTATAGATGACTTAAAGTCAGCAAATTTTTACATTATAACCGTTCCAACACCAATTGATAAATTAAATAAACCAGATCTAAAAATTTTGCTAAAGTGCAGCGAAACAATTGGTAAAATTTTAAAAAAGAATGATATCATTGTATATGAATCAACTGTTTATCCTGGTTGCATCGAAGAAGATTGTGTACCCATTCTTGAAAAGTATTCTGGATTAAAATTTAATAAAGATTTTTTTTGTGGATATAGTCCTGAACGTATAAATCCAGGTGATAAAAAATATACTATATCAAATATTAAAAAAATTGTTTCAGGATCAACTTCGAAAATAACAAAACTAATAGAAAAACTTTATAATGAGATTATAACTGCTGGTACTCATAAGGTCTCTAGTATAAAAGTTGCAGAGGCAGCAAAAGTAATTGAAAATGCTCAGCGTGATTTAAATATAGCATTTGTTAATGAGTTATCAGTTATATTTAATAAAATGAAAATTAATACAAAAGAAGTTTTAGCTGCAGCAGGGACAAAATGGAATTTTATACCTTTTAAACCTGGTTTAGTTGGTGGACATTGTATTGGTGTAGACCCATATTATCTTGCTCACAAGGCAAAAAAAGTTGGTTACAACCCTAAAGTAATCCTATCTGGTAGAAAAGTTAACTATAACATGGGAAAATATGTTGCTTTAACTTTAGTTGAAGAAATGAAGAAAAATAAAATTAAAATCAAAGATTCAAATATTCTTATTATGGGTTTAACATTTAAGGAAAATTGTTCAGATACTCGAAATTCTGGAGTTGAGAGAGTAATTTCTGAATTAAAAAAATTAAAATGCAATTTAGATTTATATGATCCATGGGTAGACCCACTAGAAATGAAAAAACAGTATGGTATTTTTTCTAAATCAAAATTAAAAAATAATTGTTATCATGCAGTTATAATAGCTGTGGCGCACGATAAGTTCAAAAAAATAGGAATTAATTCTATTTATAAATTATGCAAGAAAAAATATGTTATATTTGATTTAAAAAACTTGTTTAAATCTAAAAAAGTTAACTTATCTTTATAATTATATAAATTTTCTAAGTATTTATAATTTAAAGCTATTAAATATGACTATTACCAAAATATGCATAAAAAAAAGATAAAAATTTTTCGAGTTACAACAACTCCTATTTCATTAAGTGTTTTATTAAAAAACCAACTAAAATTTATTAATGAAAAACAAGAATTTGAAGTTATTGGAATTTCAAGTTCAGATAATACATTGAAAAAAGTTAGAGTTGATGAGGGTATTAGAGTTATCCCATTAAATATGTCAAGAAATATTAGTCTGCTCAATGATTTAATTTCATTAATAAAAATGATTTTATTAATAAGAAAAGAAAAACCTGACATTGTTCATTCACACACTCCTAAAGCTGGCTTTATTTCAATGTTAGCTGCTAAAATTTGTAAAGTTCCAAATAGACTGCATACTGTTGCTGGTTTACCGTTGATGGAAGCAAATGGTATAAAAAAAAATATTTTAATATTTATAGAATGGCTAACATACAGATGTTCAACAAAAGTTTTAGTTAATTCTAAAGGATTAAAAAATTTTATAAAAAACAAAATAAAGATTGAAAATAAAAAATTAGAGGTATTAGGCTTTGGAAGTAGCAATGGTATAGATTCTAAATATTTTAAAATAAACTCTCTAATTAAAAAAAAAGCAAAAATATTTAAAAATAAATATAATATTTCAAATAATTTTTTATTTATTTTTGTTGGGAGAGTGGTAAAAGATAAGGGTATAAATGAACTAGTTCAAGCTTTTACAAAATTTAATAAGCATTATCAAAATTCATCATTATTAATCATTGGTAATGAAGAAAAAAGTTTAGATCCAATCGAAAATATCACAAGATCTATAATTAAAAGTAATGACAATATTATAAAAATTGATTTTACCAATGATATTAGAGAGTACCTAGTTGCAAGTGACTGCTTTATTTTTCCTTCTTACAGAGAAGGATTCCCAAATGTTTTGCTGGAAGCCAATGCCATGGAATTGCCTGCAATTGCAACAGATATCAATGGGTGTAATGAAATAATCGAAAACAATAAAAATGGCATTATAATAAAACCCAAAAATACTGACGCTTTATATTTTGCTATGAAAAAAGTTTTTTTAAACAGAAACTTTCTACATAAACTTAAAAACAATTGTAGGCAAAAAATAATTAAAAAATTTGATCAAAAATTTTTTTTCAAACATATTCATGAACTTTATAAAAATATTGTAGTTAATACAGATTTGCTAAAGAGAAGGTTTTTAATTGTTGGTAATTTAGCTGAGTCAATGATAATTTTTAGAGGAGAACTCATAAAAGATCTGGTAAAAAAAGGATATAATGTTGTTTGTGCTTCTCCACATTTTTCGCCAATTCAGAGAAAAATCATTAATAATTTTGGAGCAGATTGTGTAGCTTTCAAATTTTCAAAACAATCATTAAATCCTTTCTTATTTGTTAAAGATTATTATCAAATAAAGAAAAAATTAAATAAAATTAAGCCCTTTAATATTTTATCTTATACAGCTACTCCTATTTTTTATATTGGTTTTTATTCGTTTTTTAAAAAAATAAATCATATTATTTTGATTGCTGGGATGGGTTATTACTTTAATAATTATAATAAAAAAATTATAGTAAGACACATATTATCATTTCTTTATAAAATTTCCTGTTTAAATGCTAAACTTATTATTTTCCAAAACAAATATGATCAAATTGAATTTAAAAAATTTGATTTGGTAGATCATAAAACAAAAAAAATTATCGTTAATGGGTCTGGTATAAATATAAAGGAATTTAGTGCCAAAAAAAATACGATAAATAATAAAATTCAAATTGTTATGGTTAGTCGTCTATTATATCAAAAAGGCATAAAGTTTTATGTAGAGGCTGCAGAAATAGTAAAAAGAATTCATCCAGAGGTAACATTTTTGCATATCGGTGGTTTTGATAATAGTCCTAATAGAGTTAATGATTATGATTACAAAAAGTGGAAAAATCAAAAAAATATTATTTTTAAAAATGAGATTTCATTTGATAAAGTCAAAAATTATCTTTCAGTTTCAGATATTTTTGTTCTACCTTCATACTACAGGGAAGGGGTTCCCAGATCTTCAATCGAAGCTCTTGCGATGAGATGTGCAATTATAACAACCAATAACTTGGGGTGTAATGAAACTGTTATTAATGAATTTAATGGTTTTAAAGTCTCATTAAATGTGGATGATATTAGTTTTAATATAGCAAAAAAAATTATTAGATTAGTAGAAAATAAAAAATTGTTAGAAAAGTTTAAAAATAATAGTCAAATATTATCTAAAAAATTTAACGTTAAAGATGTTAATTATCAAATAATAAAAGCAATAAATAATATTAAATAAATTCAGACGTTTATAACATTATTAATTGAGAGTCTTAAATATAATTTGTAAAAAACTATTGTAAATTTAACAATGAAAAATTTAATTAAAAAAATATTTAATCAACTAGATTTATCTATAAAGAAAAAGAAATACTTAGATAAAAATGATATCGCTTTTTTGCACATAGGCAAAACAGGTGGGACCCAGATTATGAATATTTTTTCAAAGATAAATAACTTTGATTTTAAAATATATAAATTTAGTCATGATATTAATCTTTGTGATATTTCAACTAAAAATGACTATTTTTTTTCAATCAGAAAACCAGAAACAAGATTTTTTTCTGCTTTTTATTCAAGATTAAGGAAGGGGCAGCCAAGGATTTATTCAGAGTGGTCTGAGGTTGAAAAACTTTCATTTAAAAATTTTCAAAGTGCAAATGAGCTAGCAGAGTCTATCTATCTTAGTGATGACAAAGGTAAAAAAGCTAGAATTGCCATAACTGGAATTGGTCATATGAAAAAAAATCAGGCAGATTGGTTTGATAATTTTTCATTTTTAATAAATAGACCACCATTATTTATAATTAGAAAAGAACATTTTATTTCTGATATAACTACTTTATTTAAAATATTGAATATAAATCTTAATGTGAAAGATTTAATTGATAAAGACCCAAAAACTTCACATAAAAATGATTATTTAGATGTTGAGCCACTTTCAGAATTAGCTATCAAGAATTTAAATAATTGGTATGCAAAAGATAATTTTTTTTATGAAATATGTTCAGATTGGATAAATAAAAAGAATTATTAGTACAA
>Ga0255755_1002730_pt1 | contig 14103 bp, 10 predicted proteins | sample 011ome_18_FD_179955 | JGI IMG/M metagenome (GOLD analysis project Ga0255755, IMG submission 179955) | Coastal salt marsh microbial communities from the Groves Creek Marsh, Skidaway Island, Georgia - 011501BT metaG (version 2) | ecosystem: Environmental > Aquatic > Marine > Intertidal zone > Salt...
TTTGCTAAATTCATTGGTAATCGAGCTGGGAGGTGGGGGCACGTTGAAAATTAAAATGATACTGCCGGTACCGATCCCCCCTGAAGCACTAGCGGCTTTCGAGGCGCAGGTGCCGGCATCTTTGCAACGACCAAATCTCCAGATCGATTTTTGCTCAGCGAAAAACGGCGGAAAGATACTCGACTCATATTACGAGATGGCCCTCGCCGACGCCTTTGTTCTGGAGGCAGGATTGTCAGCCGAATCAGAGGGTTATGATGCTGTCTGCATCAACAGTATGAGTGACTCGGGTCTCTCTGCACTCCGCTCTCGCCTCAATATTCCCGTCGTGGGTCCCGGTCAGGCGTGCTTTCTCACAGCCGCGATGTTGGGTCATCGATTCTCTGTCGTCACAATGTGGGATCGCTGGAAGCCGCTTTACCGGAAGGTGGCGCTTGAGCTCGAGATGCAAAGCCGGCTGGCGTCCATCGAATCTATCGACACGCGACCTGACGCCGAAGAACTGCTGGCGGGTAAAGAGGAAGTGGTCTTTGCAAAACTTGAGTCTGCTGCTCGCCGAGCGATTGATCATCATGGTGCCGACGTGATTATTCTCGGTTCCACCACGATGCACCAATCCGCGGAATTTCTGAGCAATGCCGTCGAAGTGCCGGTTCTTAACCCGGGGCTGGTCGCGCTGAAGCAATGCGAAATGTTGGTTCAACTCGGTTTGAGCCACAGCAAAGTCGCATATCAACCACCCGAAGCACTGAGCGATGAGGCACTTGCCGCGGTGCCCCCGGTGTTCTAGCGCATTGATTTGGAGGTGACTGTGAGTGACCCAGAGATAGGAACGGTGGTTGAGACATGCGGCTACCGCACGAATGTGCATGACCAGGGCGAGGGTAAGCCGGTTGTATTGCTGCATGGTTCAGGGGCTGGCGTATCGGCATGGGCGAACTGGAGGAACCTGATTCCCAAGCTGTCGGACCGTTACCGAGTGCTGGCGCCAGACCTCGCTGGCTTTGGATACACCGAGATCCCGGATAACTTTGAATTCCGATTCATGGCGACGTGGATTGAGCAGTTGGAAGCACTCTTGGATGCGCTCGGCGTGACGAGCGCCCATTGGGTGGGAAATTCTTTCGGCGGTGCGCTGACACTCTGGATGGCAGCGCAGCGACCCGACTTGTGTGATCGTCTGGTCCTGATGGGTCCCGGTGGATGGCCGACCAAGGTGAACGAAAACCTCGAGAGCCTCTGGGGATACAAGCCCTCGGTCGAGAATATGAAACGGATCATGGACATCATGGCGTTTGATCGGACTCTAGTGACGGACGAATTGGCAGAACTTCGCTACCGAGCAACCATTCGCCCAGGTTCCCAGGAGCGCTTCGAGCGGATTTTCCCTCCGCCGTATCAGCGATGGTTGGATGCACAGGCGCTGTCTATCGAGGCGCTTCAATCGATCGACAACGAGGTCCTCATTATTCATGGTCGCGATGACCGCGTGGTGGATCCGCAGTCGTCCTGGCATTTGCATCAGCATCTGACACGCTCTCAGTTGCACTACATGGGCCGCTGTGGTCACTGGACTCAGATAGAGCACCCTGGCCGCTTCCAGGCATTGGTGCAAAATTTTCTTGATGAAGGCGGGTGAGCGAACGGCTTTCTGAAGGCTTTGAATTTAAAACGAGGTTCTATGTCAAACACCTATACGATCAGCGACGGCGCGCTTACTCAATCTGACCGAGAGGCATCGTCCCCACGGGCCGGAGAAATCACGGTGGAGATCCATGCGTCATCGATCAATTATCGTGATTTGGGCATTCAGGCCGGTTTTTATCCCTCCCAACGTGGCGTTGTGCCGCTCTCTGATGGCGCCGGACAGGTGATTGCTGTCGGAGAGGGCGTAACCGATCTGGCGCTGGGAGATATTGTTGCGTCCTGTTTTTATCCTTTCTGGGAGGCGGGTCCGGCAACCGCAATGAACCACTCAGCAAGCTTGGGGTGTGAGATGGATGGGCTGTTGCGCACAAGCGCCACGCTGCCAGCCAGCGCTTTCATCCGGGCGCCGGATCACCTCACCGCTCTAGAGGCTGCAACACTGCCTTGTGCGGCGGTCACCGCATGGGCGGCATTGCTGACCCGAGGCGGCTTAATCCCGGGCGAGCACATATTGGTGCAGGGCACAGGGGGCGTAGCGGTATTCGCGGTTCAATTTGCGAAAGCCATGGGCGCCACTGTCACGGTGATTTCCAGCAGCGATGAAAAACTGGCAAAAGTTCGAGAGCTCGGGGCAGATTACACGGTGAACTATACCGAGCACCCCCAATGGAGTGATCGAGTGAACGAGCTACTGGATGGGGAGCACATAGATCTGGCGATTGAGTTGGGCGGTGCGGTAACGCTTGCTCAAACGTTGCAGTGCCTCCGCGTCGGTGGCCGTATTAGTGTTATTGGGGTGCTGTCGGGTAACGAGGCTCAGCTCGTGATCTCGGATATTCTGCGCAAGTGGGTCTCACTGAATGGCATCACCGTGAGTCATCGAGAGGATTTCCGAGCAATGAATCGCTTTATGGCTGCGCATAACATCAAGCCGGTGATTGACCACGCGGTGCCCTTCGAGCAAGCCGAAACCGCTTACGGTGAACTCGGCGCAGGACAGCACTTCGGGAAGATTGTCATTGCGCATCAGTAGAGGATCCTTATGACAAACAGCATTCACATTGACTTGTTGGGCACGGAAACACGTTTTGTCAGGAGTCGGGATTACCTTACGAGGGTGATAGAGGTACGCAACGATAAGCCGCCGCTGATTTTGCTTCACGGCGGGGGAGGTCACGCTGAAACCTTCTCCAGAAATCTGAATACGCTAGCGGCAGTCTGTCGCCCCATAGCGATGGATTTTATTTGGCACGGCATGTCATCGAGGCCCTCTTTCAGCGATGGCGTTGCAGGGGACGACGTGCACTGGCTGCGGCAGTTCACCCTGCAGGTGCTCGACCTGATGGAGGCACTGGGACTTGAGTCGGCCTCATTCGAGGGTGAATCCTTGGGTGGTTGGGTTGCACTCGATCTGGCCATTAACTTTCCTGAAAAAGTGGACGCCATTGTGCTCAACACTGCCTGGGGCATAGCGCTGGACAAGGAGTGGGTGAAGGAGGGTGCTGCGGATCTCGACGCGCTTCGGGAAACCTCTGTCACGGCGCTCAAAAACCCCACGCTGGAGACGTTGCGTACCCGCCTTGAGTGGTTAATGCCCCTTGGCGGAGTGACCGATGAACTTGTGCGTCTCAGGCGAGCGCTGTGGTCGATACCAGAAACGCGGGAGGCGCTGCTGGAATATTACGAACGCCTGTTTTCTCCGGGCATTGAGGATTTTTACTTCGGGGAGCCCGACATTCGCACTATTCAGAGTCCGACCTTGGTGCTGTGGACGGACAAAAATCCGATTCATGGTGTCGATGCTGCCGAGAGATTGCATCAGTTGGTCGAGGGTAGTGCGCTGCACGTTATGGAAGGCTGCGCACACTGGCCGCAGTGGGAGAGACCGGGGGAGCATGATGCTGTGGTCTGCCAATTCCTAGCCCATGCAATCCACTAATATTATTTAAACGCTGAAAATCCAGAGGGTTTTGATATGTCTGATGAGCAACCTGTTCGGCGCAGAGCCCAGTCGGGTACTGCTAATACTGACGCTGCGCAAAAAGAGTACCAGCCTTATGTTGACGCTGATTGGGGATTTTTGAATCACTGGTACCCGGCGCTGTTTTCGAATGAACTCGCGGAGGGAGAGGTCGAGGGTATTCAGATTGCTGGTATCCAAATTGTGCTCAGACGAGCTAACGGAAAAGTCTACGCGCTAAAAGATCAATGCATCCATCGGGGGGTGCGTTTGTCTGCGAAACCCATGTGTTTTAACAAAGAGACGATCTCCTGCTGGTATCATGGGTTTACCTTCAACTTGGAGTCGGGCAACCTCGATACCATTGTGGGCAATCCGGATGACCCGCTGATTGGCAATACCGGCCTGACAACTTACCCAGTTCAGGAGGCGGCGGGCCTGATTTTTATATTCGTCAGGGCGGACGACTTTCCAGACGAAGATGTGCCCCCCTTGAGCGAGGATCTGCCGCTTCGTTTCCCCGAGAGCAGTGAGCGTTTCCCTCACCCGTTGTGGCCCGCGGCGCCGTCTTTGTTGGACGATAATGTCGTCGCGCTGGGTATTCATCGCACCGGTGAAGCCAATTGGCGTATTGCCTGCGAGAACGGCTTCGACAATGCGCATATATTGGTTCACAAAGACAATACGATCGTTCAGTCAAATAATTGGGTGTTACCTCTAGGTATAAGACCTGCCAGCGAGGATTGCATCACCGTATTTGACGATGCCGGTGGACCGAAGGGCATGATGCAATGGTTGTTTACGGACCGTTGGGAGCCGATTCTTGAAAACAAAACTCTCGGTGTAAAAGTCGAGGGGTTGAACAGCCGCCTGTATCGGACTTCTGTTATTTTGCCCGGAGTGTTATTGGTCGAGAACTGGCCTGAGGAGGGCGTAGCGCAGTATGAATGGTATGTGCCTATTACCGACGATACCTACGAGTACTGGGAGGTGCTGGTTAAGCACTGTCCGTCAGAAGAAGACAGAGAACAGTTTTCTTACCGTTTCGACACGGTATACCAACCTCTGGCGCTGAGGGGCTTCAATGACTGCGATATGCACGCCCGGGAGGCCATGCAAGATTTTTATGCGGACGGATCGGGCTGGCAGCGGGAGCAACTGGTGGAAACAGACGTTTCCGCCATCATGTGGAGGAAGTTGGCGTCCCGGCACAATCGCGGCATCGCTCCGCCTCCGCCCGGCGCGCAAGGCCGAGACAAGGCGTCCAGCATTCGGTTGAGGAACGTATCCGAAGGCAAAAGCCCGGGTTACCTGGTTGAGAAGATCGACGACCTCAATAACTTCAACCGTACCTCTGTCAGGCAGAGGAATAAGTAGGTGCCACTCATTACGTGCCATTTTAGCGATGGTGCGTCCTTTGAGGTGAACGCGCCAGGCGGGCGATCTTTTCTTGAGGTGGCGCTTGAGCAAGGTGTACCTATTCGCAATCAGTGCAGGAGCGGTACCTGCTTGAGCTGCAGCTGTCTGGGTGCAATTGATTCAGAGCCGTTGACCGTGCGGGCGGGGCGCGCCACCAGCCTGATGCCGACGGAGCGCGATGAAGGCAAGATGTTGTGCTGTGTCTCGGAAGCGACCTCTGACGGCGCATTACATTTTGACTATTCAAGCGAGGAGACTGGTCCGTCAGAGGTGCAGGCGTTCGTGGACAGCGTTGAGTGGATTGCGAGCGACGCTGTGAAGCTAACGGTGGAGCTGGCTGAGGGCCAGTGGCTGGATTTCAGAGCGGGCCAGTACGTCGAGGTGACGATACCCGGGTCGAGCGAGGTACGAAGCTACTCAATGTGCACGGCGCCGGCCGAAGTGCCGAAGCTCGCCTTCATGATCAGAATGCTGGACTCAGGTCTCATGTCCGAGTACCTGAGAGATTCAGCGAAGCCAGATGACGTGTTGAGACTCCGCGGACCCTTTGGCAATTTTTCCTGGACTGGATCACGGGCCCGACCTCAGTTGTTTATCGCCGGCGGAACAGGTTTGTCCCCCATCTGCAGCATTCTGCAAGAGATCCGCACAACCAGTGGATCTAAGCCGCCGCTGACGTTGAATCTTGGCTGCGCGTCACCAGACGCATTGCTCGATCCGGCATTTCTACGGCGCCTTGAGTCGTGGATGCCAACGCTGCGGCTCAACCTATGCGTGGAGTCAGGTGCGCAACAGGATCACGTGAGCGGCAATGCTCTGGAGGCGGTCGACTTCGATTCCCTGGACCCCGACACCGAAGCTTACGTTTGTGGGCCCGAGGGTTTGATAGATGCGGCGATTGAGCGGCTACTTTCGGCGGGGCTTGCCCCCGGCAGCATTCACTACGAGCGATTTGTGGCCTCGGGCTCTGCCTGAGGCAGGACGAACAGGAGGAATACGATGATGATCTCAGGCCTGGGGTATTTCGCGATAAACACAAGTGCGTCGGCAAAGTGGCATGAACTGCTCTCGGAGGTGTTGGGTATGGGGGCAGAGCAGGGGGCCGGTGTTACCTTCTATCGACTTGATGAATGGCATCATCGTATCGCTGTTTACGAAGCAGAAGACGACATTGTCCGGGCGGTTGGCTGGCAGCTTGACGATGAGGCGGCGCTCGGCGATATGGTGGGATCTCTGGAAGATGCTGGCGTAGCGCTATCGCCGATGTCGGAGGCGCTTTGCCAGGAACGCAGGGTCACCGCCGGTTATCAATTTCTTGACCCGGTGAGTTCGATGCCCACGGAAATTTTCTACGGGCCGGTTTATGAGCAGTTACCTTTTGCCCCCAGCGGAGGCATCTCAGGGTATTGGACCGGGGAGGATGGACTGGGTCACGTAGTTTATTTCGTAGAAGATTACGAGGCGGCAAAGCGTTTCTATACCAGCACGATGGGATTCAAAATCAGTGACCGAATTGTGTGGGACGACGGTGAGAAGGACGCCACCTTTTTTCACTGTAACCCCCGGCACCATTCACTGGCAGTGATGCCGCCTTTTGGCGACATTCCATCCGGTACGTTCAATCACCTGATGCTGCAAGGGCGGTCCATCAATGATGTGGGGATCGCCTACGACCGCGTCAGAGACCTGGGCATTCCACTAATGATGGAGCTTGGCAAACACACCAATGACCTCACCGAATCCTTCTATCTCGTAACGCCTTCCGGGTTTGGACTGGAGTTTGGTTGCAACAGCACGCGAGTGGGCGATAACTGGCAGGTGAAAACCTACGATGCGCCGATGATATGGGGCCACAGAAGCCCGTGATCTCGAAGGCAAGCGAGTGATCTCCGGCTTCCCGCTGACAGTGAGTGACGATCGATTTGGTGCTTGGGTTTGTGGTGATCGTCAGGTGATGGCCGGCCGCCCGGACACGCTGAGCGGCTTGCCAATTGGAGTGAAGGATGTGATCGCTACCAGCGACTATCCGACCCGGTGTGGCACTGACTTGCCCCAAGCGGTCATACAGGCGTTGCTCGAAAAAGATGAGGCTGACTGTGTTTCGGATTTGAAACAGGCGGGCGCTATCGTCGCGGGGAAAACGGTTACCGCGGAGCTGGCGACCTATCAGCCCGGGAACACGGTCAATCCTTTATCTGTTGCGCACTCTCCGGGTGGGTCGAGCAGTGGATCAGCCGCAGCCGTCGCAGCGGGTGACGTCAGGTTGGCATTGGCAACACAGACGGCTGGTTCAACGATTCGACCCGCGAGTTTTTGCGGGGTTTATGGGTTCAAACCGTCTTTTGGACGCTACGATTTAACCGGTGTGCTGGCGACGTCACCGACCCTGGATACGCTGGGGTTGATCGCTAACGAGCTCGACCTCATTCAGGCCGCGGATCGGGCGCTGACTGCTCGGGCCTCGTTGTCGGAGGAGACAGAGGCACCGCTGCCGCGGCGGCTGGTTTTGTACCGGACGTCTAATTGGGCGGTATTGCCCGCAGAGCATCAGGAGCAGATCGAGAAATTGGCGCAGCGACTCGCCACGGGGTTCGCAGAGTATCGCGAGCAGGACGCCTTGCCGGATTTAGAGGCGCTCACAGGGCATCAACGGACAGTTCATGCCGGGGAGCTCGCCAGCGAGCTGGGCTGGCTGGTAACACAACATGGCGAGCTCTTGAGTGACACCTTTAAGGGGTTTGTTACGGAGGGCCGGGGCTACGCGGGGTCGGTTTTGGACGCGGCTATTCGTGCGATACAGATAGCGCGGGATCGCGCCAATGAGTACGTCAGACCCGATGAGGTATGGCTTACGCCGTCGGTTACGTCGGTGGCGCCGCCGATCGAGACGGGTACCGGAGATCCGCTGTTCTGCCGACAATGGACGGCGCTTGGTGTGCCGTGCCTGACCCTGCCATTGTTATCTGAGTCCGCTACGGATTTGCCATACGGACCGCAACTTATTGCGTCGCAGGGTGCGGATCGGCGAATACTCGAGGCCGGCAGGGCTATTATGAAACTCGTTGGTGACGGAGGGGACAGATGACAGCTAACACATCGCTTTCGGAGGATCAGCGGCAATACTTTGACGCTGCAAATTCACTTTTGGACAAGGATAAGTTGAAGTCTCTATTGTTCAGGTTGACAGATATCCATAGCCCAACCGGTTCGACTCAGGCGGCATGTAGCATGCTGGTGGATCACATCCGGGACACCCTATGTGTCGATGCCAAGGTGATGTCGATGGCGGGCGAATCGGCGGCAGGTTATGCTCGGCTTAAGGGCGCGGGCGGCGGCGCGAATTTGCTGCTGTATGCACCGATAGATACGCACCTCGAAGGAGACGAGAGCGACAGGCCCTGGGTCGGGCCGAAGGTCACCGCGGATCTGCTGCCCGAGGCGAAGATGGTGGATGATTGGGTCTTTGGTTTGGGCTCGTCCAACCCCAAGGCCATGGTTGCGACGCTTGCGGAGGTGTTTCGCTGTGTTCGAGAAGCCAATGTGCCGCTTCTTGGCGATCTGTCGCTCGGGTTTGCCGATGGAGGCATGCCGGTCACCATTTCAGATCGGGGCCATGCGGGCATGTCGAACGGCATCCTTCACCTTTTGAACCGCGGTGGCTCTCCGGATTTTTGCATTATTATGAAGCCATGGAACTGGGTATATCACGAGGAGCCCGGCATGGCTTGGTTTAAGGTGACCGTCTGGGGCTCTCTTGGCTATGCAGGTGTGCCGCGGGGTACGCCGGGGTTCCGAAGCTCTATTGTTCCCGCAGCCAGAGTGATTTTGGCTTTGGAAGACTGGTTGCCGACCTATACTGATCGCAATACTTCGGGCGTCGTGAGGCCAGATGGCTGGATCTCCGCGCTGCGCTCTGGTTGGCCGGAGCGGCCGGCTTTTCCCTCTGCTGCCACCGAGATCTTTTTTGATGTAAGGGTGAACCCACGCACCTCGCCCGCAGAGGTGAACGCGCAGGTAGACGACTTTTTAAGGAGTCTGTTGGCGAAAGATCCTGAGCTTGAGATGGAGTGGGAGATGTATGGGTCTACGCCGGGTGGCTCGACCCCAGAGAGCAGCTGGATCGTGCAATCTGCTCGCCGTGCCTGGGAGCAGGTAGAAGGCCGACCATACCCCGACACCCCCGATCTTCTGGGCGGACAAACCGATGGTTCGTTGTTGCGAGCCATTGGTGTCCCTACGGTTAGGATGGGGTGGCCATGGCCTGCTGAGGGCGCCCCGGAAGAGATCGCTGAAGGGTTGGGGGGCATGGGAGCGACTTACATACCCGATCTCATGCCCTGTGCTGAAAAAATTCTTTGGGCGGTGATTGATACCTGCACGCGCCCCCGCTCCGAGATGTTGCCTTGAGATATTTTAGGTTTAAACTGTAACGTCCGGACATTTAGACGGACACCCTTTTCCCGCATAGCATGAGGTCTTAAAAATGTTGATGAACCGAAAGCTTGATACTCAAAAAACCGCCATACGGGCGGGTCTTTGGAGGCAGTTGCCGCTCTCTCTATCCGTAGCTGCTGCAGTCACAGCGTTGAGCTGTTCTGTGGCCGCGCAGAGTTTGCTTGAAGAGGTTGTTGTGACAGCCCAGAAGCGCGATCAGGGGTTGCAGGATGTCGGCATTGCGGTGAGCGCCTTTACGGGCGACCAACTGAGAGCGTTTGATGCGACGGATAGTTTTGACATCGCCGCCTACACGCCGGGAGTTCACATCTCGGGCAATTTGGCGGGGCAAAACACCCAGTTCACCATCAGGGGCGTTACGCAAAACGACTTTAACGACATCATCGAGTCACCCAATGCGGTTTACCTTGATGAAGGCTATATTGCGATTGCCCAAGCCCAGACCTTCGCCTTGCTCGACCTGGAGCGAGTCGAGATCTTGAAGGGACCGCAGGGCACACTGTTTGGCCGTAATGCGACGGGTGGCGTGGTGTCCTTCTTTTCCAAGAAGCCAAACTTCGAGGAGTTCGAGGGTTTCGTGCAGGCGGACTTTGGCCAGTTTGACGTGCCCAACAATGCGAACCGCATGTCGATTGAAGGCGCATTTGGCGGTCCTCTGTCCGACACTGTTGCGATTCGAGCTGCGCTGCGGTATTCCGAACAAGACCCCTATCTGGAAAATCTGTATCCGCAGGGACAGCCAGACTTCAGCGTCTTTGGCTTCATTCCGATTGGCAACCCCGGAGAGGGCGCGGGAGCGGATCTCGGGGATGATGACACGATCGTAGGCCGTCTTACCCTCGGCTTCCGACCCAGTGACCGACTGGAAATTACGCTCTCGGCTAATTATGCCGACTCCGAGTTGAGCACGGGCCCCTATCAATCCAAATCCACGATTGCGATGGTGGAAGAGGTGAATGGGTTGTCCGAGGTCTACAACGTGATTGATACGCCCGCCGACGAGACCCGCCTTTCCATCCTCACTGCAGGCGGTGTTGATACAGGTTTGGACGGCGGCGGCGACGGATTGGTGGATTCGCCGTTTGGTCCCGGTAACTGCGCAGCAATCGGTTTATGCGCGCGCATGGCGCCGGGAGCTGACTTCTTCGGTTACCTTGATCCTGACGGCGACGATTTCACCTTTTCGAGTGACTTCGCCTTTGACGACCAGGGCTCCACGGAAACTTCCGGTTTCAATGCCCGCGTCGAATATGAATTCGATAGCGGGATGTCCTTCGTTTCCGTCACCGACAGCAAGTCTTATGAAAAAAAGCTATTCATCGATGTGGACGCGGCGCCCGTCAACCAATTGGCCAACTATGGATCCGTTGACGCGACCAGTTTTACGCAAGAGTTCAGGCTCTCAGGCGGATCTGAGCGTTCAGATTGGGTGGTTGGGGCCTATTATCTGAACATCGACACTGACTCGGCCAATGCGTTGAAGGCGCCACCAAACAGTATTTTTGGATCGCTTGTGGGTGCGGTTGACGTGGTCACCATTGCAAAGCTTGAGACCGATTCCTATAGCCTGTTTGGCCAGTATGAATATCAGCTGACTGACGCGCTCAGGGTCATTGGCGGCTTGCGGATCATGCGTGAAGAAAAAGATTATCAAGGCAACTGGGGTGTCGCCCCCTCAATGGGCAACAACGAAGTGACCTACGACGTTGGCATGTACATTCCTAACGCAGCAGGCGCAGGTGACCCGCTGTCCTATCAAGATGATCTCTCTGAAAGCTTTTGGACCGGTAAGTTACAGCTCGATTACACGCCGAGCGACGACTTGCTGCTATATGCAGGGATAAACCGCGGCGTGAAGGCTGGTAGTTTTAATGCAGCGTTGCTGGGGGCTTACCTTGGTGGCGGCGGTAATGATGGCGTGCCTTACGATGAGGAAGTGTTGACCTCTTTTGAGGTCGGTTTCAAGTCGACGTTAGCCGGGGGCGCTGCTCGGTTGAATGGCTCTGCGTATTATTACGACTACGCTGACTATCAGGCATTCCTATTTGTTGGCGTGGGGGGGAATTCGGTCAATTTGGACGCTGAAACTTACGGAGCGGAACTTGAGTTGCAGGCGAGCCCTACTGACCGCTTAGATCTCATACTATCTGCTTCATACGTTGATGCGACGATTGACGATTTGCCGCTTAGGAACGGGTCTCCGCTGGCGTCAAGAGATGTTACGCCTACATACACGCCGGAAGTGCAGCTCTTTGGTATGGCTCGATATACTATTCCGTTAGCAGGTGGCTCATCTCTGGCGATTCAGGGCGATATCAGCTATTCGGACGAGTTTTATTACAACCTGCGTAACTTCGATGCTGACAAGTTTGACAGTTACACGATGGTTAACGGTCTGGTTAGCTGGACAAGCAGTGACCAGTCTTGGGTGGCTTCACTGCTCATCAATAATATCACCGATGAGCGAGCGGGCATTCAGGGTTTTGACTTGGCGACCCTGTGCGGGTGTAACGAGGTGTCCTATCGCGCGCCCCGTAATTACGCCGTTCAGATACGCAAGGAGTTCTGAGACGCTTGCCTTGGCATAAGATGAAGCTAGGGGGCGGGTAGCCCCCTTTTTTTGTGTGGCGTTTACCTAGCGTTGCGTCTCGAATCAGGATATGCGCAGCACCACTTTGCCCTGGGTGTGTCCTCTTTCCGACTCTAGATGCGCCTCCATTGCCTCTTCGAGGGGGCGCACTTGAATCTTGGGCAAGATGATCTTGCCCGATTGATACAAATCCACCAGTTCCTTCAGCATTTCTCCATCGGGTCTGTGATGGAGGAATTCTGCTGTGATATTGCGCTGCTCAATTTCATCCATTTCGGGAGGTTCGTTGTTCATGTAGGCGACGCGGCCCCCGTCTTTTGTGAGTCGAATGGCGGCTTCAGCGGTGCCGTTGCCCAGCAAGGCTTCAAGCACGAGATCAACGCCAGCGGGCTCTTGTTGCCGCAACACGGATTCATAGTCCTCGGCGGTGTAGTCAATGACCACATCAGCACCGAGTGATTTGACGTAATCGCGGTTTTTGGCGCTGGTGGTAGTGTAGACCTTGGCGCCAAGGTGCTTCGCCATGGGGATTGCCACGCTGCCGACGCCGCCAGCGCCCGCCTGAATAAAGACAGATTGCCCCGCCTGGAGTTGACCAAATTCGCTCAGCGCCTGCCAGGCAGTGAGGCTTACCAATGGCAGCGCGGCGGCCTGTTCAAATTTTATTGACTCCGGTTTTCGAGTGATTGAAGCGGCGTCAATGGGGCAGTATTCAGCGTAGCTCCCATGCTGTATCGACCAAGTAAATGCGAGGCCGAGTACCTCATCGCCCACCTGCCAGTCAGTGACTTTTTCGCCGACCTTCACAATCCTGCCGGCCAGATCCCAGCCGGGAACAACCGGAAAGGTGCGCGTGATGTACTCCTGTAGCTCGCCGCCCCGCAATCGGCGATCAATGGGATTGACCGATGTAGCCGCTACCTCAACCAGCACCTCATGATCTTGAGGCTCTGGGGTGGGCAGATCGCCCAATTGCAGAACTTCAGCAGTACCGTGCTGTTCGTAAAATATCGCTCTCATAGGGGCTGACGGAGACCTTTGGCCTCGAGGCGCGGCATTACCTCCTGGCGAAAGTAAGGAAACTCCTTGGCGTAATCAACGAACGAGAGAGTGGTGCCTGCTACACCTGTCTGACTGAGCTGTTCCAGCTGGTCAGCAATATGATCCGGGGTGCCGACGAGCGGAAACCCGCCGTGGCCTGCGGCGAATCGGTCACGAAACATCGCCAGTGCCTCCTTGGTGAAGGATTGTGCGTGCATGCCCTGCAATTTCATCAGATTGTCTACCGCTTCCCAATCGGCGTTCTCATTGGCATACCAATCGAGGTAATCCTCTGCCTCCTTCTGAGTCGGTCGACAGACAACGGTACAAAAGGTGAGCACCTCGACATTCCGCCCCACTGACTGCGCTTTACTTTTTGTATCGGTAACGGTGTCCCGTGCTTGATCAAAATCGAATACTGGAGTGAACAAGAAATCGGCGTTGCGCATGGCAAATGCGCGGCCCTCCTCGGAGGCCGCCGCATTGATTATCGGGACGTGTTCTTGTATCGGGTGAGGCCTGCCATAGACCCCCTTGCCCCTGAAGAACGCGCCGTTCCAGTCAAAGGCGCTGTCCTCTCTCCAAAGTCGCGACACGTAGTCGAACCACTCTTGTGCCATCGCATATCGGTCACTGTGATCGCTCGGTAAATCCACACCAAAGGCGTCGTATTCAGGTTTGTTCCATCCTGCAACAACGTTCAGACCAATCCTGCCGTTGGAGAGTTGATCCAATGTAGCTAGCTGCTTCGCTGCAACGATAGGATGGTTAAAGGCAGTGTGAACAGTAGCAAATACCTGAATATTCTTGGAGTGGGCGGCGAGGCCAGCCGCCCAAGTCACCGTCTCCAGAACATTCCCGTGAAAATCGGTATCGCCACCGTAGCCAATCCATCGTGCTATCGGCAGCATGAACTCGATGCCGGCCTCATCGCATTGCGCGACGAGATCAAGGTTGTTTGCCCAGTCGTTATTCCAGCGCTCGTCCACCT
>Ga0255755_1002734_pt1 | contig 14088 bp, 10 predicted proteins | sample 011ome_18_FD_179955 | JGI IMG/M metagenome (GOLD analysis project Ga0255755, IMG submission 179955) | Coastal salt marsh microbial communities from the Groves Creek Marsh, Skidaway Island, Georgia - 011501BT metaG (version 2) | ecosystem: Environmental > Aquatic > Marine > Intertidal zone > Salt...
GAGACCTAATTAGTCTTGAAGGCCTGTCTAAGGCCGTCGTAGAGGCAGCAGCAGCATCTTCTAAAGTTCTGTTTATGGTTAACCCTAATGGCACAACCCGTATGCGTGACATCTCCCAAGCGGAGAACTGCGCTATCGTGGCTGGTAATGCCAATGAGGTTTCTGTTTTACAGACTGAGAAGTACGCTGATATGCGTGTCGCTTACGACACCATCCGTACCATCACAGAACGCCTTTCCTACGCTTTCCTTATGAATAGCGCAGTGCAACGCTCTGGTGAACGTGTAACCGCTGAGGAAGTACGCTTCATGGCAAAGGAACTCGAGGACGCCCTAGGTGGTGTGTATTCGATCCTGAGTCAGGAGTTCCAGCTTCCATTGGTTAACCGCTTGATGGATCGGATGACAAAAGCCAAGCGTCTTCCAGCTTTACCGAAAGGTATTGTCCGTCCTGCTATTGTCACAGGTTTGGAAGCCCTAGGTCGTGGACATGACTTGAACAAGTACAACGCTTTCCTGACAGCCCTCCAACCCCTTGGGGCAGAGGCTGTCGCTCAGTATATGAACGTATCTGATTACATCACACGTATTGGAACAGCTCTTGGTATTGATATGGATGGTTTGGTTAAGACTGAAGAAGACATTCAAGCGGAGCAACAGGCAGCAGCCCAAGCTCAACAAGAAATGATGGCAAATGAAACAATGGGCAGAATGGCGGAGAAGGCTACACCAGCCGCTATGGAAATGGCTCAACAAGGATTAAATAATGGCGACGGAAACGGTTAATATCGATTCCCCAGATCATAACCCATCTTTGGAAGAACAGGCTGCGCTTCAAGACGAGGCGCAGTCTCCTTCTAATGAGAAGATACTGGGAAAATTTGACTCATACGAGGACTTAGAGAAAGCATATGAAGAACTGCAATCTAATTTCACAAAGTCTAGACAGGCTGATGTGGGAGAAAGCGAGACTGGAAGTTCGGATTCTTCTGATAATGAAAACTCTGAAGAGATCGCTCGTGAGGCTGTACAAGAAGCTGGTCTAGATTTTAACTCACTCAGTAATGAATATTGGGCGAATGACGGTCTTACAGATCAATCTTATGAATCCCTTGAGAAAGCTGGTATTCCACGAGAAATTGTGGACAGCTTCATCGAGGGTCAACAGTCTCTTTTACAAAACACCACTAACGAAGTTTATGACTCCGTAGGTGGTCAAGAAAACTATAGCACTATGGTTGATTGGGCAGCAGATAACTTGTCTGAAGGACAGGTGGACGCCTACAACCGAGCAGTAAATAGCGGTGACTTAGAAGAAACTAAATTTGCCGTTCAGGGTCTCCGCTCAATGTATGAGGCTCAACAGGGTTTTGAACCAGCAAGAAACTTGTCAGGTCAATCCCGCCCATCTGTCGATGCTTACTCGAGCTTGGCTCAAATGAAAGCAGACATGGCAGACCCTCGATACAGTTCTGATCCAGCGTTCCGTGATCAGGTCGCATCAAAACTGTCTCGATCAAACATCATGTAAGGATTACTAAATGGCTAGGAATTACGCAGCAGAATACGCTGATTACCATTCCAAGCCCGAGCAAAAAAAGCGACGGGCAGGAAGAAACGCAGCTCGTCGGTTAATGGTGAAGAAGGGTTTAGCTCGAAAAGGTGACGGCAAAGATGTCCACCATCGGGATAATAACACTCTTAATAACTCAGCTAATAATCTTTCAATAATGTCTCGTAATAAAAACCGAGGCATGAAGACCTAAAGAACACAGACCATTTGTACTTTCTGGCTCCCTGCGGGGAACAACCTCGAAGGAAAGGTGGCGAGTAATCTGAGGTTAAAACCTTTTATTTTAACTCGTACAATGAGGTACAACAAAAATGGCTAACGCTACTCCTTCACGCTTAGGCGCACTAAACGGGGGTGTCGATAAGGACGCCCTCTTCCTAAAAGTCTTTTCTGGTGAAGTTCTGACTGCATTTGAGCAGCAGACCATCATGATGGACAAACATCAGATTCGTACAATCGCTAACGGCAAATCAGCTCAGTTCCCTGTAATGGGTCGGACATCTGCTGATTACCATACCCCTGGCGATGAGATCACTGGTGACAGCATCAATCACGCTGAGAAGATCATCACAATCAACGATCTTCTCTTGGCTTCAACCTTCATTGCTAACATCGATGAAGCAAAGAACCACTATGATGTTCGCTCAGTATACTCTCGTGAGATGGGTATTGCTCTGGCTAATCAGATGGACAAGCATATTCTGCAAACCATCATTCAGGCCGCTAACGAAGCAACACCGACTGTAACTGGTGAAGCCGATATGATCGGTACAGTTATCACTTCAGCAACTTCAGGAACTGTAGCTGACGATATGATCGCAGCTATCTTCGATGCAGCTCAGGCTCTCGATGAGAAGAACGTCCCTGAAGATAACCGCTACGTCGTTGTGAAGCCTGAGCAGTATTATCTGCTGGCTAACAGCTCAAAGGTTATCAATGTTGACTTTGGCAACGCTGCAAACGGCTCTACCGCTTCAGGTAAAGTCATGCAAGTTGCTGGCATCAATGTCCTGAAGTCTAACAACCTTCCGACTGCAAACGTCACCACTGGTGTCGCTGCTGGTACATCAACCCGTCAAGCTGTTGACGCTTCAAACACCACAGCACTGGTATTCCACCCGTCTGCTGCTGGTACTGTGAAGCTCATGGATTTGGCTACTGAGTCCGAGTACGACATTCGTCGTCAGGGTACACTCATGGTAGCTAAGTATGCTGTCGGTCATGGCGTACTGCGTAACGAAGCTGCTGTGCAGATTCAGTCTGCCTAAGCAAACAATTAGAGAGGCTCCTTCGGGGGTCTCTCTTTTTACCTAAGAGGAAAAAACATGGCACTGACCCCTACTACCAAACTAGAGGCCGTGAACGTCTGCCTAACAAACATAGGCGAAGCTCCAGTTGCTTCACTCACAGGACTTCAAGTGGACGCTCAGGTTGCCTCCTCAATTATTGATGAAGTATCTCGTGAAGTTCAGTCTAATGGCTGGCACTGGAACACTGAGGTTCATACCATCTCCCCTAATATTTCAAATCAAATCCTTCTCCCTGCCAACACACTTCGTGTTGATACGGTTGAGAAAGATAGCAGCCTTGATGTCGTTCAGCGTGGAATGAAGCTGTATGACCGCAAGGATAACACTTACCTATTCACAGCTTCTCTACGGCTCCATCTCACAGTCGCTTTAGATTTTGATGAGATTCCAGAAGCTGCCCGTCGGTATATTACTATGAGGTCATCACGAGTTTTCCAAGAGAGAACTCTAGGCTCTGAGTCTTTATCCAAATTCAACCGTGGCGATGAGCAGCAAGCATGGGCATTGCTACAGCATGAAGAAGCTGAGACTGGTGATCACAATATGATTACCGATAGCTATTCAACCTATACCACGGTGTCTCGTACAGCCCCAGTTCGGAGGAATTACTAATGGCTCTTGTTGCTGGCTCAATGCCTAATATGTTCAACGGTGTCAGTCAGCAGCCTCCAGCTCTTCGGTTACAAAACTCTTGTACTGAAATGGAGAACGGCTGGGCATCGTTGGTATCTGGCCTACAGAAACGCTCAGGCAGTGAAGTTGTAGCCCGTGTGGGTAATAATGTTGTTGGTAATGTAAAAGGACACTTCTTTCAGCGTTTTGATGGGAAGAAATTCTTCGTAACATTCCAAGATAACGATATCAAAGTCTATGACGACACTGGCGCAGCTAAGGTTGTAAATGGAACACTCTCTTCGACTTACCTAGACTTTAACGCAAACCCCCGAGAAAACTGCAAGACCATCACGGTTGGTGATACAATCTTCATTCTCAATAGAACCGTGATTGCAGCAGCAGCCACAACCAGTGAAGCTAGTATTAGCCCTGCAAGACTTGATCCTACTCGCTATTGGTCGATCTTTATTAAAGGGTCTTTGTCAAATTCAAATTATGCCGTGTATATTAACGGTACATTACGAGCTAACTTTGTTACAGGTGCAAACACCGAGGCTTCTAACGCCGTCGAAAGAACTGAGACAATTGCTCAAGAGTTGACCAACGACCTTACTGCGGCGGGTTACACCGCAACTCGTCATAACTCAACAATATCACTGTTTCTTCCAGCCACTGACACCGTTCAGATTGATGAAGGTAACGGTGGTAATGCCATGAGGGCTTTTAAATCTGAGCTTACAAGCTTTGAGGACTTACCTTCACAGGATAAAGACGGACGGCTTGTCCGTATTCTAGGTGAGCCTGGATTTGATGGTGATGATTACTACGTTGTATATGAGGACTCTCGGCAGCTTTGGATCGAGACATTTGGGTATAACAAAAAACGCACTATTACGGCTTCAACCCTTCCTCATAAACTAATATACGATTCTGTCACCGATGAATTTACATTTAGTGAACATACGTGGGCAGAGTTGTATGCTGGAGATGAAGACACAAACAGTGATCCTAGTTTCATAGGGAAACCTATTAACGATATATTCATCCATAGAGGCCGAATGGGCTTCTTATCTGATGAAAATGTGATCTTATCTGAAGCTGATTATTTTGAAAACTTCTGGCGCACCACTGTTGCCCAGCTAGTCGATAGCGACCCAATTGATATTGCCGCTGTCACAGGACAGGTTACACTCCTGAACTTTGCAGTCCCGTTTAACAAGAAACTCCTGATCTTCTCAGATCGGACGCAGTACATTCTTGACTCGGCAGACTTACTTTCCCCAAAAACAGCCTCACTGACCTTTGCGTCAGCCTTTAACTGCTCACGTACACAGACACCCGTTCAAGTCGGGGCGTATGTATATTTCGCAGATGATACTGGAACAAACTCTAAGTTTATGGAGTATTTTGTCGATAACGATTTGAATACAGAGAATGCAGATGAAGTTTCTGCTCAAATTCCCGAATATATCAAATCACCTGTCCAATACATTGGAGGGTCTAGTAGGTTATCTAGCATCTTCTTACTAGGTAATAACCCTAAAGAGATGTACTGCTACAAATATTTCCAAGGCACTCAAGGTAAAATTCAATCATCTTGGGGTAAATGGTTATTTGAAGGTGATGTCAAATATTTCACCCTCGTTGATAACGATATGTTTCTACTAATCGATTACACTGGGGATGGATTATATCTGGAAAAAATCAATATTGAAGAAGACTCAGTAAGGTCTTCGTCATCTTTCCCTATCCACCTCGATCATAGTTTTAAATTCTCTGACTGCACTAGGGTATATGATGCTGTGACTGATCTAACGACCTTTACATTACCATATCCCTCACCTGTAGGTATTGAGTTTGTCCAAAGCGACCAAAACGCCCCGAGAGGGTTTCGTATTAACAACACCCGTGTAACCAGCACCTCTTTCACTTCAATAGGTGATTATACAGGAGCTGATTATGATGATGCTTTTATTGGAAGGAACTTCTCGTTTAGATACGAGTATTCACCGTTCTTTTTGAAAGAAGATAAAGGGCAAGGCCAAGTTGCAATTCAAGACGGTCGGGTATCGCTAAGATATTTATCTGTTCAATATGAAGATACTGCTCAGTTCTCTGCAAGAGTAACTAACAGAGGACGGACGCCCTACACCTACACATTCTCAGGACGAAACCTAGGCTCACAGAATAATATCCTAGGTGGACTTTCTCTGGACGATGGTGAGTTTAAGTTCCCTGTTATGGGAGAAAATCTTTACACGAAAATCGAGCTGTTAAATGACACTCCCTTCCACTGCACCTTTACAGGAACAGAATGGACAGGTCAGTGGACAGCAAAAGCTGCCAGAAGAGTATAAAATGCTACATACCGAAATCACTGAGGCTTGGCATATCTCGTCATTAGCCTCACGGCTTCGGGAAGCAGACAAGCAAGAAATAAAAGCTACCTCCGATCTTGATGCCTTTACTGGCCTCTCAAGGTCGGTGGAAAGCTCACCAATATCTATATCTATAATGGAAGGCGAGGTTCCTATAGCCTTATATGGGTCAGTACCAGATGAAGAGAATTCTGCATTGGTATGGCTCTTGGCTAGTAATGACCTACACCGCCATTCCAGACAGTTCCTGCGAGAAAGTAGGAACTACGTATCCAAACTCCACAGAGAGTCTAAGGCAGACCTGTTGTGGAACCTAACAGACAAAAGAAACACAGTTCACCATAAATGGCTCAAATGGTGTGGGTTCTCATTCATCCGAGAGGTGAATTGGGGCGCATACGATATGCCGTTTTATGAATTTGGAAGGTTTGAAAATGTGTGACGCAACAGCAGCCCTCCAAGGCGGTAAGGCATTAATGGAATATCAGCAGCAGCGGGAAGAAACCGATGCAGCTAATGCAGCCGCTAATGCCAGTATTGTCAGTGGACGGGAAGAATATAATTACCAGACAGGCGCAGCCCAAGAAGATTATTCAGCGAATATCAGGGCGCAAAACCAGTCAGAATTTGATGTAATTCTAGCCAACAGAGCAGCAAAAGCTACAGCAGTAACTTCTAACGCATCCGAGGGTGTAACAGGAAAATCTGTTACCAACGCTATCTCTGCTATTGTTCAGGCGGGAGCCAGAAACACTGTTCGCTCTAAAGATCAGGAAGCTGTGCTAGATCGGGCTTACAACGCACAAGGTCGAGGTCTACAAAAGAACCTCGAGCAAGTTTATGCGAGTAACCCTCTAAAAGCCAATCCTAGTCCTCTAGGGGCAGTCCTTGGAATTGCGGGTGCAACTCAAGGCGCAAATACTCGACAAGTTGAAGCTGGTGGGAATGGTTTCCTCCCTTCATTCTTAGCTTAATAAGGAACAAAAGACATGGCACGGAGTACGGTTGATATAACCCCTTTGTCGCCCCTTGCGAGGGGCATCGGGCAACAGGGGTCAGGAGCAGTACAATACAAAGCCGACCCTAGTGCTGGTACATCTGCGGGTTTACTAGCAAAGAGTTTGGGAATTGTACTGAACGCATCTCAACAGCGTGATCGTCGAAAGATTGATGAGGCTAACAAACAGTTTGAGCTTGAATTCAATGGTTATGTAACCAAGGCACTTCAAGATGACAACACCACAGATGTTGCAGAATTAGACACCCTTTTCCCAGACATGAATATGCCACGCAAGTTGCTTATTCTTGAAGCAAGTGGAAAGAAAACAATTGAACGTGATGAGACATTCCAGAGTATTTTATCTGGTATCGGCTCACAGAACACCGATGATGACGGGGTTACAACAGGAACCCCTAACACCCTAGAAGGCCTCAACACAGGCTTTGCACAGGCTGAATCCTATATTAGAGATGCCTACAAAGGTTCTAACATGGCGTTCCAATCTGGGATGCTAGGATACCTCGAGGCTAACCGATCTGCTCAAATACAGCAGTTCGTATCAAGCCAACGTGCAGCCCAGCTTCAAGACACTAAGAATGACTTCGAGAACACTGATAAAGCTCTAGCAGCATCCGGTGATTGGGAAGCTCTACAGTCTCGAGACAGCTTCTGGAAGGCCGCTGGTGGCAATGGGTTCATTGCTGGTGGGGATCGTAACACTTACATCACCAACGCAGCCTATGAGCAAGCTAAGGCTAATCGAGACATCAAAGTCCTCTCTACGATGCCTGAAGATTACAAAGGCTCGATGAAGGGTAAACCACAGCTTTGGCAGACTTATGTCGCTAACGTCCAGCGTGAGATTGACAAGCTAAATGCTGCCGATATCGCATCACGGCTAAAAGCTGCCGACGACGCTAAGAAGGCTCGTCAGGAAGCTCTTCGTCTAAAACTGATCAATAACGAGCGTTTATCTGACCGTGAAATTCGTGAAGTTGAAGCTGACTCGACACTTAGTTCTGCACGTGAACGGTTAAAATCCAACACAGGCGTAGATAAAGATTTCTCCAAGGCTAATACTCAAACCTTGGTGGGGCAGTTAAAGAGCGCAACTTCAGCGAGTGATCTTCAGGATATAGGATTGACTGAAGAGTTACTAAATAGTCCTGAAAGAATCCAGTTTTGGGCAAGAACACGAGATGGGATTCACCCTGATGATGTTCCTACAATTATCCAAGCTGCACAGAACGCTTATTACATTAGTGATGTAGTAAACAGCCCAGAACATAAAAGGTTCAACACTGAACTCGATAGTGTATTAGCGGATATCAGAGATGTCTCTGTTTTAGAGGGTGGTGGTAGTAGTAGTAATAACGCAGGGGTAACCCTCGGGATTTTAGGACAGGACACAACATTCTATCGTCGAGGTAAAGAAATTGCTGAAAACGAGTTCTCAGAATTAGTAGAAATCTATCGTGAAGAAAACGGAAATGAGAAGTTAACTTTGAGGCAGCTTCGGGAAATCCGTGAGCTGGTTGTGGCTAAGACCCAGAAATATGTAGAAACTGTAAGGTCTCAAGCAAGTGCTGTTCAAGCAGCGGCGAACATCACGACATTTACTAAAGACCTTCGCAATACAAGTAACCAATATAAAGACCCAGACACTGATGTCATTTATGACGTATTCGATAGGGTCGAGGCAAACCGTCTAAGAACCACTCAATCAGGGGGGGATATCAGACAAATCGGGAACAATAGATTTATTCTAGTGAGGTAAATTATGGGTATAAATGATCTGCCTACTTGGAATCCATCTGAAGAAGAGCTGGAGGAAATTAGGAAAGAAGAAGAGCGGCGTAAGAAAGCTAAACAAGCTCAAGCAGCTCAAATAGCAGCTCAACCAACTCCAGCAACCACTCCCGCACCTACTAACGTCGGGGGTGTCATTGCGGCAGGGCAGGATAACTTCACTGCACGGTTCGAGGCTGGAGAAGAAGACACTACTGAAGACTCTCTGGTTCTAGATCAGGACTTTCTTGCAGCAGCTCGTAACGTCTATAGCTTTAATAGTAATGGTCGTAAGTTTGACGGTTCCGATCAGGAGCTTGCAGACTACGCCCTCGATACTATGGGCTGGTTCAATTACAACCTCCCTAAGATGACTGTAGACGCTGCGATTGTCTCTCGAGCGGATGATAACACTAAAGCCTCTTTCCTTTACCTTATGGAAGCCTATGATGATAAAAATATCTCATGGGACGGAACTTGGCGTTTCATCAAAGGTGTCGGACTCGATCCTACAACCTACGCTGGACTAGCCAGCTTTGGCGTTGGTACAGCCGCTAGTGCTGGTGGTAAGATTGCTACTAAAGAAGGTCTCAAAGCCCTTTTTAAAGGCGGTATGCGGAACACTGTTATCGCTGGTGTTGAAGGTGGTATTTATTCTGCCGTAGACGACATCAACAGACAGGTTATCGAAACCTCTGTAACTGGTGAGGAACTAGATTTTGCCCGTACTGGTAAAGCTGCCTTATTCGGTACTGCATTCGGCGGAACCATAGGTTTTGCTGCTACACCGTTAATCAACAAGGTGCAAAAGGCTGCTGGTGCTAAACCAAAGAAACCTAATGCCCCTGCAACCAGTCCTGATAAGACCGTGACTGAATCTCCCACTACTAATGTCCTTGAGGCCAGTACTAATCTAGAGGCTAGGGTCAACGTCGAGGGGGTCACCGAGCCGAAGCTAGGTATCACAGCAGCTCTCATGAAAATCAGAGAAGCTGTGGAAACCACCACAAAGCGTGGGTTTGCTGGGGTTGATCCTGAGACAGGCGTACAGAAACGTAAGTCACTCGGGGAAGCCACTCAGATGCTGACCAACGTCCTCAAGGGCGTCACACGGAATGCTGATGGCTCACTAGATGGTGACTCATTGAACACCCAAATCCTAGGGATGCAGCTTACTCAAGCTGAATACAACGCTCTTAGTATTGGCGTTCAGCGTAACATCTCTGATCTTTATGACGAGCTAGGTACTGTAATTGACAAACAGCTCAACAGTAAAAGCTTGCCAGAAGAAGAGCTTGATGAACTGACGGTTCTCCGAGAGGAAATTGAAGACCTCATTAGACAGGCTAATATCCTTGATGAAGGGTTTCGATCTACTGCTGCAAGGTCATTAGGGTCTCGCCAAGAATTCCTCTATCGTGGAGAACTGCTTGATACTCTTCCTGATGACATCAAGGCTGATAAAAATATCACTCAGGAAGCCGCCGACCAAGAGTTTGTAGCCTTGGTAGAGAAACAGAAATCTCTTTACCATAAGGATACAGAGATTCGTAAGATATCTGGAGAGATCGATACAGCCATCAAAAATAACCGCATTGAGAAAGCTTTCAAGCTATCAGAACAACGTCATGAGCTTATCAAAGCAAAGATGGATGAGCAGAACCCTGGCATAGGTTATAAGATAAGAGCAACATCCCGCCGTACCATTGAGGGTGTTAATGAGTTTGTTATTGGCACAGTGTTTACCACATCTACTATTGTAGTGAACACCATTCCCTCTTTAGTCAAGACTCTCTATAAACCGTTCCTAAACTTTGTTGTCGAAGGTGATTATTCTTCAGTAGGCATGGGTAAGCTAGGAGCCACTTATGGTGCTATGAGTAAAACCATAGGAACAGCCGGAAGAGCTGCTATTGCTGCTTACAAATATGAGCGGTCTATGCTCACAGGTGACTACAGCAAATTCATGGAGAACCACAACATTCTCCCCCAGCGTTATAAGAAATGGATACCAGCAGGGTCTGTTATTCGGTTCTTCCCTAACGTCCTCAACATGACTGACGAGTTCTTTGCACAAGTAAATTACCGTGGGTTTGTCGAGGGAAAAGCTGTAGGCAACGCCTTAGCACAGCATCAAGCTGACTTAGCATCAGGTAAGCGTAAGAAACCTCTTAAAGGTGCAAAGCTTGAGGCTTATGTTAAAAAAGAAGTTGATAAGGTAATACTGAAAGCCTTTGATAACCTCGATGCTACCCAGATCAAAAGCCAGCTCTTAGAGCAAGCTAAGGCTCGGGGCATGAACGCTGTTCAAGCAAAGAAGTTTGTGGCTAGCGAGTTCAAGAAGAACGAAAGTTTGTTTTCTCGTGGTGTAAACCGTGAGGGACGCTCCTACACAGAAGACCTGTTGTTTAAACGTCAGTTCTCTGGGGATGGCCGTGTATCAAGCACAGCAAAAACTTACGAACAGTTTGTGAGAGATAACCCTTGGATGAAAATCATGGGACAGCTCTTCTTCCGTACCCCTGTCAGGGTATTCGAGGAAGGCATTCGTATGACTCCAGGATTACAGCTCATAGCCCCTAAGTATCTTGCAGACCTGCGTGGTTCTAACGGTACTGCTCGTCAAGTACGGGCGCAGGGTGAGGCTTTACTGTCCTACGGTATCGCTGGTTACGTTATGATGCAGTATGCTCAAGGTAATTTAACTGGTTCTGGTTCAGGTGACTACAAGCGTCGTAAGATGCAAGAAGACACCGACAGACAGCAGCCTTATACCATGAAGTTCGATGACGGCACTACGTTAAGCTATAAGAACTATGACCCCTTCTCTACACCAATAAAAATCCTCGTTAATGCTTTTGAGGCATATGAAGAAGTTGAGTACCGTCGGAGACAGGGTGAGTACGTCGAGGATGAAGCAGCTCTGGTACGGGATCGTGTGTATATTGCAGCAGGGTCTATTTTCAATGCAATCAAAGACGCTAACCTAATGTCGGGACTAGCAGACGTAACAAACCTTATGACAGACCTTGGTAAAGAGGATGCATGGTACAGGGATGTAATGAAGTTCATGGGTAAAAAAGCCCAGCTTGCATTTCCTAACATGATCTACAAGACCAAAAACGCATTCTTTGAAACTGAGCCTACATTGAAAGACCCTAGAGGTTTTCTTCAGCATTTAGAAGCTCGTATGGATTTAGGCCTAACCGCCGTATCTAATCAATATGATACCCTAGGTAATGCGAGGTTAATGGAAAAGCCCATCAATAGTTTGACTGGCATATTCATTACAGATGAAGAGGATCGTCGTAAAGGTAAGAGTGATGAGGAATTATTTGTTCTAAGGAAACTAGAGCTGATTGCTATAGCAACTGACTCATCGTTTGAAACACCTAAACGCATACCTTCGTTCTTTGGGAACACTGATCTAGCTGCTGAACCTTACCCAGATGATTCTGGTCGCACTCTGTTCGACAGGTACAACGAGATTTACAGGGACGCCAACGGTGGTCTTGTGAACATCTTATATCCAATCTTAGCTAACTCTGACGGGTTCTACGGTACTGCAAGTCAGGACGGAGCAATCACACAGGTTGTCCGATCAGTGATCAACAAGCAGCGTCAGCTAGCAGCTCTATTGTTATTAGATGAGCTAGGAAAAATTAACTCTATCGCTGGCCGACAGGTTCGTAAAGCTGAGTCTAAAGCCGGACTTAGAGACGACAACATATTCCCTAATGTTCGAGATTAATAAGGAAAAACATAATGGCAAACTCCATTTATGAAGCCACAGGTGATGGAAGCACCACGGATTTTACTATTCCGTATACTTACCTAGAAGCTAACGATGTAACGGCTTTCATAGGTGGAGTTTCCACTCCCTTCACTTTTACATCAAACAATGTCATCTCATTCGCCCTTGCTCCCGCTAACGGAGCTAGTGTGCGTATTTTACGGACTACAGATATCGTTAATCTTAACGTGTCGTACTCTGATGGTGGCGCATTGACAGCGGGGCAATTGAATGCCTCGAATACCCAGCTCCTATTTGGTGTTCAAGAAGCCATCGATATCGCTAAAGAGGCGATGGCTATCGATCAAACTGACGGTAAATTCAACGCTCAAAAGGATGGTGTCGATAGGACAATTAAAAACGTAGCAACACCTGTAAGTAACACAGATGCCGCTACTAAGTCTTATGCTGACGGGATCGCTACATCAGCGGTTGTTCAAGCAACAGCAGCAGCTTCTGCCCAAGTTACAGCAGCTACTGGATCAATTATCCCTGACGCTACCAAGCTGGCAATTTATCCTGTTAACACTCAATACACATTATCTGACGGTGTCACAACTGACTACTCAGCGAAGCATTACCAAAACCTAGCGTCTGTTGCAGGAACTACTTCTGCAACCAACGCCACTAACGCCGCTACCAGCGAAACTAACGCTCAAGAGTGGGCAACCAAAACCACAGGCATTGTTGATGCAACAGGTTATTCGGCAAAAGCATGGTCTATAGGAGGCACAGATGTCAGTAATACAGCGGGTGCTGGAGCATCTCAAGAATGGGCTACGAAAACTACAACAAATGTCGATGGCACTGAGTTCTCGGCTAAAGAATATGCGGTTGGCTCTCAAGCAGCGAACCCCCTTGGCTCTGCAAAACAGTGGGCGTTGGGCGGTGGTGCTGGTTATAATACTAATACTACTGTTGATGGCGTAAACTACTCAGCCAAATACTATGCTGAACTGGCGGCAGCTCAGTTTGATAATTTTGATGATAAGTATCTTGGATCAAAATCAAGCCCTCCAGCTTTAGATAATGACGGAAACGCTTTGATTGATGGAGCGATGTACTACGACTCAACGGGTAAGTACCTGTCGGTCTATGACTTAGGCACAACCACGTGGAACCCCATTGTTGCTGGAGCCTCTGCTGGTTTTTCAATCGCAATGGCAATCGCCCTTTAGGAGTTACTAATGGCACAAAATTTTAGACGATATACCCTACAGGGCGTAGGCACTTCAGCCGCTGATATTCCTGATGGGGCAAACTTTGACAGTTACGATACCATTGTAGGTATCCACATGACTAATACATCTGCTAACGCAATCACAGTAGATGCTTACATTAACGATGGCACAGCGGATGTGTACCTCATCAAAGGCGCACCTATTGCTGCTGGCGGCGCACTACAGCTACTTGATGGTGGCGCAAAGGTAGTGGTTAGCAGTGGTGACAGACTGTGGATTAAGTCAGACACAGCAGCATCTTTGGATTGTTGGGTATCTGCCGTTGATGACATCAGTACATAAGGGAGAGAACTATGGGTTACATTGGTAATCAACAAGCACAAGGCTTTAGTAAGACTCCCCCTAAACAAGACCTCACAGGTGCTACAGGTACGACACTAACACTGTCTCA
>Ga0255755_1002750_pt1 | contig 14033 bp, 9 predicted proteins | sample 011ome_18_FD_179955 | JGI IMG/M metagenome (GOLD analysis project Ga0255755, IMG submission 179955) | Coastal salt marsh microbial communities from the Groves Creek Marsh, Skidaway Island, Georgia - 011501BT metaG (version 2) | ecosystem: Environmental > Aquatic > Marine > Intertidal zone > Salt...
CTTCGTACGTTTTCCCTTTTAATCGCATGTTGTTGTTGGGTTTATTTTTCGTGGACGAGGATGGCGCCGGCGCCGGAAGAGAAAAGGAAGAAGAAGGAAGAGGAGAAGGAGAAGGAGAAGGAGAAGGAGAAGCCATGCTCTCGTCGGGACGCGAAGCCGGAGAAGCAACTTTTGCTCCTACCATCGGTTTCGCCGCCGACGTCGCTGTTCGCGATGGCGTCGTCGTCGCAAACGCTCTCTTCGCCTCCGGACTCCGAAACGCTTGGAAGAGCGATATCTTCCCAGCGCCGCCGCCTCTTTCGGTTGTCTTCTCTTTCCTCGCCGTCGGTCGTTTCACCACCGTCTCTATTATTGGTGTCTCGAATTCACCCTCCTCGTCGTCGTCAGATGATGACGACGAGCGCAACGTCGGCGTCATCGAGGAAAAAGGAACAACCAAATCATTCTTATTGCTGCTCTCGCTAAAGCTCGCATCCAAAGCGTCCTCAAACGCATCATCTTCGTCTTCTTCTTTCACATCTTCAGTCGTAAATTCGATATCTGAGTCCGTTACGTCGTCTTCTGAATCATCCAAAACGAGTACTTTCCTGCGCATTAAAGCGCTCTTACTCCTGTGCTGCACCACAATCTCGTCCTCCGAATCATCCTCATCCAAATCGTCGTCGTCTTTCCCACTTTTTTTGTCGTTCAGAGAAGGAGGCGACCTGGACGACGCGTTCATTCTCGTGAGAATATTCATTTTTTTTATGAAGAAAAGAGAAGTGTTTCCCCTCTGGCATTGAGCAAAAATGGAGCAAAAATGGAAAATTTCGAAAGCGCAAAAGCGTCAAAGGAACGCGCGAACGAAGGAGGAGGCGTCGGTGAGTACGCACGCGTTAGTAGCGCATACACGCGGACGTGTTTGTTTTTACGTATTTTTGCTCGTACTCTTAATATTATCATTAAAAAATCGTATTATAATTTTGTTTCACTTACTCTCTCTCTCTCTCTCACTCGCACTTGTTTTCTACGACGTGGACGCGCTTTTCGTCTCGCGACCATCCGCGTTTTTTATGTATTAGCCTTTCACTCTCTCTTTCTCTCTTTCTTTCTCTCTCTTTCTCTCTCTCTCTTTCACTCACTCACTTGTTCACCTCCTCAATAAATTACCTCCTCTATCGCCTTGCTTACATCTCATTAATACGAAAAATGTTTATTCCACACCTTCGATCTTGTCTTCGACTTCCATGTACAACTGTCGCAAGCGCTCGATGTTTTCTTCGCTGGTTTCCCAGTAGCCTCTGCCGTTCGCTTCCAAAAAGTTCGCAACCATCTTTCTGAACGAGTTCGGGTTGGTTTCCATCAATCTCTTTTGCATTTCCGGGTCGGCCATGTAGACGTTGTTGGCGTCTTCGTAGACCCAGTTGTCGACTTGGCCGGAGGTCGCGGACCAACCGAGAGTGTTGTTCAATCTCTTTTGGATTTCGCGGGTACCTTCGTAGCCAGAGGCCAACATGCCTTCGTACCACTTCGGGTTCAACAACTTCGTTCTAGAGTCCAAGCGCATGGTTTCGGACAACGATCGGACTTGCGCATTGGCAGTGGTCGTATCGGCGATGAAGGAAGCCGGCATTTTACCGTCTTTTCTCACGCCGGCAACCAACTTGGTCGGATCGGAATCGAAGTAGTGGGAAACGTCCGTCAAGGAGATTTCGGACGAATCAAGGTTTTGGAAAGTGACGTCAACCTTGGACAAGGAGGATTCGAAGATTTCTCTCTTGATTTCCATACCACTGCCCGGGGAATCAGAGTTGAACGCGAAGGATTTGCGGTTCAAGTACATGTCTTGCAATTGAGATTCGTCGTTCCACGACGAGTTCTCAACCGCCAAGTTGACGTTGGATGAGTAAGAACCAGACGCGTTGGAGAAGATTCTCGTCGCGGCTTCGCGGACGGACAAACCGAGCTCTTCGGCTTGCTCCAAGGCGTGCTTGCGGACAAAGTTCATCTCAGGCGGTTCGTCTTGCTCGGCGGCGAGCTTGACGGCGCGATCCAACAAGTTCATTTGGTTGACGAACAAATCTCTGAAGACGCCGGAGCAGTTGACGACGACGTCAATTCTCGGTCGGCCGAGTTCTTCCAACGGAATCAATTCCAATTTGTTGACTCTGCCCAAAGCATCCGGGACCGGGTTGACACCAACCATCAACATGACTTGCGCCAAAGACTCACCGTACGTCTTGATGTTGTCGGTACCCCACAAGACCAAAGCGATGGACTCCGGGTAGACGCCGTTGTTCTCGACGCGTTGACGTTCAATCAAACGGTCGACGACAACCTTCGCGGAAGCAACCGCGGCACCAGTCGGGATCGCTTGCGGATCCAAGGCGTGGATGTTCTTACCCGTCGGCAAAACCTTCGGGTTACGAATCGGATCCCCGCCCGGGCCCGGCAAGACGTACCTGCCGTCCAAAGCTTCCGCCAAGGAACCGAGCTCGTTGTCCTTGACAACTTGCTCCAAGCAAAATCTGAGGTAGTCAAACAACGTGCGCATTTTGCCGTTGTCAACCTTTTCGAACTTGGTACCCTTCAAGGCATCGCCCCACGGCAACGCGATGGAGGCATCGCCAAACATTTTGCCGAGTTGGCCGAGCGCGTTAGCCGCGACTCTTCCAGTCGGGTCAGCCGCGTTCTTGACAAACGAACCGACGCAATCTCTGGACGCAAACGTGATGTCTTGCAACATTTGGACGTATTCCAATTCACCGGCATCGTTTCTGCGGTAGATGTTTTCGATATCTTCGCCGATAGCTTGTGCCAACAATTGCGGCATACCGATGATGCCGTCTTCCTCGCGGTCGATGCCGGCAATGTTGACCAAAGTCGCAACCGCTTCCTCCGCGGACGGCGGGCAACCGACGACGTGCAAACCGCACGGCAACAATCTTGATTCAATCTCCATGATCTTACCGTACACTTTACCGACGATCAAGTCTCTGAATTCTTGCTCAAATTCAGCAGCGTCAGCGTCCGCGGACGGCAACTCCTTGATGTCCTTGTCCAAGTTGCACGTGATTGCCGTGGTAATGATGGTGTTCACGATGGACGGGCCACGACCAGAATCTTTCAAAGTTTGGTACGAGGCAATTAATTCCTTCAATTCTTTTAATCCTTTGTACAAGCCAGCGTTTTCAGCCGGCGGCGTGAGGTAGGAGATGGTGTTGGCGTACGAACGTCTCTTGGCGATGGTCGCTTCCGAAGGGTTGTTCGCGGCATAGTAGTAAATGTTCGGCGTGGAACCAATCAACAAGTCCGGGTAGCAGACGCCAGACATACCGACTTGTTTCCCCGGCATAAACTCCAAAGAGCCGTGGGTACCAAAGTGTAAGACGGCATCCGCTTTGAAGATTTTCTCGATGTACGTGTAATACGCGGCGAAGCCGTGGTGCGGCGACGCGGACTTGGAGAACAACAATCGCATGGGATCGCCTTCGTAGCCAAAGGTCGGTTGGACACCGATAAAGACGTTACCAAACTTCTTGCCGTACACAAGCATGTTTTGGCCGTCGGTGTTCAAATTCCCAGGCGGCGGGCCCCAATTTTCGTGGAGTTCCGTTTCGTAGTCGCACAACTTCTTGTACTCAGTCACCGGCATTCTGTATTCGACGTTCAAGTCCGGCGACTGGAATTGCGCTTCCTTGTCGTTCAAGACAGAATTGATCAAGTCCATTTCGTTGTCCGGGCAGTTACCGATGTTGTAACCTCTCTTCTTCAAGTCTTGCAAGACTCTGAAGATGGAACCAAAGACGTTCAAGTACGCGGCGGTACCGACGTTCCCTTTGTCCGGCGGAAACGAAAACACGGTGATGGCCAAGTTCTTTTGCGCGTTCTTCTTGCGTCTCAACGAGGCCCACTTGATGGCTCTGTCCGCAATTTGCGACGAGCGATCTTCCAAAGCGTGGGATTTACCAGACTTGGAGTCTCTGCCGGAAAAGATGATCGGTTCCAAACCACCGTCCAACTCCGGAAGCGCGACTTGCAACGCGACTTGCACCGGGTGCAAACCGAGCGTAGAGTCTTTCCACTCCTCGGTCGTTTGGAAGGACAACGGCACGGTAACCATGTACGGCACGTCCAACTTCTTCAACGACTCGATCGCTTTCGGGTGATCTTGTCTGGCCGGGCCACCAACCAAGGCGAAACCAGTCAAGGACAACACGGTGTCGACCAAAGCGCCTTTGGTGATCGGATCAAAAAAGAAGCGATCCACGGGCACGGAGAAGTCCAAGCCGCCGGCAAAGACCGGGACAACCTTGGCACCTCTCGCTTCCAAGTCCATGACCATACCGTCGTAGTGACCGGCATCACCGGTGACCAAGTGCGATCTTTGGAGAACGACGCCAATAACCGGCGCGTCCTTCTTGAACTTGATGTCCTTTCTGGTATCGTACCAGTTCAAGTACTCCTTGACGTCTTCGAACATGGTCGGCGCCATCGGGTGCCAGATACCGATATCCGGAAACGTCACCGGCTCGGCAACTTCCCCGACGTCGACTTCGGCCAACTCCGGAACGTACGCCTTGGAGATCATCAACAAGAAGTTCTCCAAGTTTTCCGAGGAACCGCCCAACCAGTATTGCAAAGAGTTCATAAAGTTTCTCGCATCCGCCGCCTTATCGCTCGGCAAATACTTCAAAACCTTCGGCAAAGTTCTGACCAACTTCAACATGCCCTCTTCGAAACCACCGGATTCCTTCTTCTTTCTCATGAAAGAAGCGATCGCGGATTTGGACTGACCCAACTGCGCCATGGAAAACGTACCCAACTTGTTCAATCGCATGACCGCCGGCATGGACGGGAAGATCACGCACGCGTCCAAAGAGTCTCTCAACGGCGCGACGATATCCACAATCTTTTCCGCCAATTCTTCGATAAAGATCAAAGAACCGATGAAAACATTCGCGTTCTCCACGTCAGTTTTGAACTGATTCAAGTTATCCTCGTTTCTCAATTCTTCCAACAAGTAACCGGAGACTTGAACGCAGACGTTTTTGTTCGTCGCGTTGATTTGCTTCACCGCGGCGGACAAGGAAGACTGATATTGCGATTCCAAAACCACGTACACCATCTTCACGACGGTTCTCCCGTTCGCTTCCGGAATAATCGTACGAATCGCCGGGTCGACGTTCGTGAACATTCCTTTCGAGCTGCTGTCCGCATCCGCCAACAACTTGTCCTCCTCGGATTTCGCTCCCGCTTTTTTCAAAGGCCCATTTGGTGGAGAGATGACTGCTTTGGTGACCACCAGTCTTTGGCTTTGTTTCGCGGTAGTCTTCGCGCGTAAGCTCTGTGATAATGTCGTTGTTTCGAAAAGACAGTAAAAGTAAAGAAGAGTTATTGATGATTTTGGTCAGTTTGATGGTCGATTTGATGCTGATACTACACGCGAGAAGAGCGAGTAGAGTGAAAAGTGCTCCCCAAAGATATCTGATCTTTCCCGAGAAAATGTGTGACGTCGACTTCTCATCATCATCCATTCATCGCGCTCTTTTTCTCCTCAAACGGACGTAAAATCGACGATCCGAGAACCAAACGCGAGATCTAGATCAAGTCTTTCATTCTCGCTCGAAAAGATCGTCGCACACGTCGCGAGACGCGCACTCTTCGTAGGAAAAGAATGCGTTTTGTAGCCCCTTTTCCTCGCGTTTGTTTGGGACCCGAGAGCTTTTCAAGGGAGAGAGATGATAAAATTTTACAGAGAAAATTATCTCTCTCTCATCTGTGTGCCCTTCCGTGTGCAGCGCGCGCACGTGTAAAACGACACCAAGAAAAGAAAGAACAACCAGAGTCTAAACGACGCGTTATTCATTAATCGTACCTTGTTTGCAAAAGCGACTTTGCTCCCGAGCGCTGCCGCTGCTGTCAAAGAAGAGGCTGCCATCGTAGAAGACGATGTTGTGTAAAAAGTGAGGAAAACGAGAGGAGAGACTTATACTAAGCGCTTCTTTGCGTGCATCTCATCTCCGAAAAGATTTTTTTTTCGAGGACCAGAAACGCAGGAAAAAAGAGGAAAAAGGAGATCTTTTTTTTCTCAGGAAGAGGATGAGCCCAAACCCGAAAGAGGAAGGCGCAAACGCAAAACTTTTTTGCATTTTTTTCACGCGAATTTGTAAATGAAACCCTAAACCCTAGAACACAACCACTCTTTCTTTCTTGACAGAAGGACAGACTTTTTGTCAAAGTGTGTTCTGTGTGTGTGTGTGTGCATATAAATATAAAAGAGTAGGAGCAGAGGAAGCAGAGAGAGAGAGTGGGAGAGATACGGACGAATACCTTTTACATAATAAGCTTATTAAAGGTTTCTTTTTGTCTTCTTCTTCGTTTCATTTCATCGTAAGAAGAAGAGTATAATACTACTACGAAGAAGAAGAAAAGAATGGGTGCCATCTCGGTCCTCCTGAGACATCCGTTCGATGTGTTTCCCTTACTCAGGGTGAAAAAAATGGCCGACGAGGCGAAGAAACTCCCGAAAGAAGAAAACTTGGCGTTTTGTTACGACATGCTGAACAAAGTCTCGCGGTCGTTCGCGATTGTTATTCAACAATTAGACGAGGAGTTACGAGACGCGGTGTGCATCTTCTATCTGGTGTTACGAGCGTTGGATACGATCGAGGACGACATGGCCATCGACAACGCGGAGAAAGTACCGCAGCTTTTGAAGTTTCACGAGGACATATACGATCCGGAATATAAACACTTAACGTGCGGAGAGAAACATTACAAGACGCTGATGGTAGAATATCCGAAAGTGACGAACGTTTTCTTACGATTGAAGAAGCCGTATAAAGACGTCATCGCGGACATCACGAGACGCATGGGAAAAGGGATGGCGGATTTCATCGAGAGCGAAGTGAACACGTTGAAAGACTGGGACGTGTACTGCCATTACGTCGCCGGGTTAGTTGGGATTGGTCTGTCAGATTTATGGGCCGGATCAAAGTTGGAAGAGAAGAAGTTCAAGACTGAAATGGAGGATTTAAGCAACGCCATGGGGTTGTTTTTACAAAAGACGAACATCGTGAGAGATTATTTGGAGGACATACAGGAGATTCCGAGACCGAGAATGTTTTGGCCGCGAGTGGTGTGGGGAAAATACGCGACGAGCTTGGACGACTTGCAATACAAGAAGAATCGAACGAACGCGGTGCATTGTTTGAACGAGTTGATTACGAACGCGCTGACGCACGCGTGCGACTCGTTAGAGTACATGAGCCGAGTGAAAACGCCGTCTATTTTTCGATTTTGCGCGATTCCGCAGGTTATGGCTATAGCGACATTAGCGGAGTGTTACGATAACGGGAAGGTGTTTGAAGGCGTGGTTAAAATCCGAAGGGGCTTATCGGCTCGCATCATGTTATCGTCCAACGACACGTATCAAATCGGGCAAGGTTTCAAACACTTTGTGAAGATTTTGAAGAACAAAGTGCGAAAAGAAGACCCGAACCGTAAGGAAACCATGCGATTATGCGATTTGGCCACGGAGAAAGCGCAAGAGATGATCGATTCGAGCGACCGAGGGAAACTGGAAAAGTTACGAAACGCGAATAACGACCAACCGTTGTCCATGGGCGTTAAAGTTGGTTTGTTGACGTTATTCGGCGGGTACGCCGCGTACGCGTTCAACTTGGAACAAATGCGCGAGAGCATGGGATTGAACCCGAAAAACGGCGCTCGTTGGGTGGACCAAATGCAACAGGTCTTTGCCGTCATGGGTGTTTTGTTTGTGATGTTTTTGATGTACTCCACGCGGCGCACTCGGCGGTGATGATGGACTCTCCCATCAGAGCGTCGAGACCAAAGAGCGAAAGAGAGAAGACTCGCATACTACTATAGAGAAAGAGAAAGAGAGAACGAAAACTATGACAACACGAAAAAACAAACTCACCGCACTAAAATTAAATATGTTATCGTTGCGTTCGCGCGCTCGTACTCGTCCCGTCTCGTTTAAAGGATTCCTCGAGAGTTTGCGCGAATATTATCTGCGAATCGTTTTCCACATGTTTTGGGCTGCTTTTCTTCACATTCCTCAAAACATTTTCCTCTCTATGGGATACACGTAAAAACGCCCCAAATATGCGCGCACGCGTCGTGTACTCTCTCCTCTTCGTCACTGTCCTCGTTGTTTTTAGCGAGAGCTTTTGTTTCGCGAGTAGTACCACCACCAAAAACACTGCCGTCTCGCAGGCTTTGCAGCGGGGACGACGACGATATTTGTTGGAAGAAAAACCAACGGCATCGGACGCACGCATCCATCTTCACCGGTCGCTGTTTATACCACCGAAAGAAGGCGAAGAAGAGAAAGAAAAAGGAGAGAAAGAAACTCAGAAGTCTGAAAATGAATGGCGCGGCGCGGAAACGAAAACGCTCGCGAACTTGCTCGAGTTGGAGCAAAAGTATGGGAAGATGATGTCTGATTTTCGAGAACAGAAAGGAGGAGGCATGTCGTTGGCGGATCTCGATCGAATCGGAGACGAGTATCGAGCGGCGTCGAGGGCACACCACGAAGAGCTGGAACGGGCGAAGAGCATGCTGGGAAAGGAGGGCGGTGATAGAGATAGTGGTGACGATAGACGTAGTGATGATAGCGATGAGAGTACGATCCCTCGTACCGACGGCGGTATTGATAATAACGAAAACATCGACGTGAACGACCGGGCGACTCGCGAGCGATTTTTTAAAGCTCGAGCGAGGAAAGAGGACGACGAGTTGATCGTTTTCGCAGTTGGTGACACGAGAGATCACCGAAGAGTGACGAAAGATCCGGCGATTGCGACGATTAGTACCGATTTCGTCGCCAACGTGGCGTTGAATTTGAAAGCGATGGGCATCGAACATTACGTAGTCGTGGCGAGTTCGAAAGAGTTGTGCGAGACGTTAAAAACGAGATACGCGGAAGTGTTCGGGGAATACGGTTCGTGCGGGTTCTCTACCGCGTATACCGAGAACGCGCAGCAGCTGGAAAAGTGGAACTTAAAAGTAGGCGATATGTTTTTACTCTGGATGCAACAGTGGTTGTTCGTCTCGCAGGCGATGGAATATGGTTATAGCGTCATGAGAGTCGATTCAGACGTCGTATTTTTAGAAGACCCGTATAAGATTATAAACGGGCCTTTGATGTCTCCGTTTCGGGTGATTTCGCAGACGGATTTGTTCGCCGCGAATACGCGGCCAAAGTGCGATAGGAAAGTTGACAAAGCGACGTTGACGGAGGAACGAAAGCGGTACTCCGCGGCTCTCGGAAACGATATCGTTTTGTGCGACGACGCGGTACCAAACGCGCTCTTAAACATTGGGTTGATTTACTTTCGTAAGTCGACTTTAACGCCGCACAAAGAGACGGCACTGTACGATTTTTTCGTGAAATTGAACGGAAAGTTTCAAAGCATTTTGGAAGATCAAAACGCCGACGGGAACGCCGAACGATTGCTCGATCAACCAATCTTTCGCGACGTTATGAACCAATTCTTCGTCGGAAGCTTTAAAGTTGCCACCGCTGGAGATGGAATGACATCGATGTACCAACACAGTGTGTGTCCTCACGACGACGCGAATGAGTGCGAAATCATTCAAAAGGAAAGAAAAGTAACCGCACTTTCGTTCGTTGAAATCTCGAAACAGCCGAGAAACCTCGGCGACGCCATCGTTCCGGAACTCGTTCTGGGTGCTCCGGATTGGTTTTTCGGACGCGGTTGTCTTCGCGGCGTCGCGGATGGTACGAAAACCGTCCGCTCTATTCGCGATATGATGACAAAAGCTAACTTAGACAAATCCGAATATCCTATTGGGAAGGACACGTGCCCGGCAAATCCGCGCGCCGGAACGAGTATGAGAGCGCCTGGAAAAGCCGCGAGAGGTGGCGGATTAGTCGCGGTCCACGCCGTATACAGCAAAGCAAAGAAACGTGTCGACGCAATGCGCGCGTTAGGATGGTGGCGCTTGGACGAAGACTCTACAACGACTCAAAAGGACGACGACGCGTGCGAAAACAACTCGGGTAACGCGAACGGCATCCTCTTCACGCACACGTACTTTCGCCAAAACGAAATCGGGTATAAAGCGTTCGTTTGTGCTGGAAAACCGAAAGCGGTCGGACAGTGCGCCTGTTGCTCCGGCGTTCCCGAAATTACTTTGGAAAAGGAGTTGAAGTTCATAGAATACGCCGCGGACGACCAAATTCGCCCGGTCGGGAATACGGAAAAGTTACAAAGAGTCGCGCACGGATGCGGCGCTTTGGACGATTTCAACGGGGGTTGGAACGAGTTTTGGAACTAATAGAAGAAGATAGCAGCAAACAGTATGTACGCGTACAAGTATTCATAGCAACGAAAATAAACTAACGCAATCTAATCGTATCCGTCCATTTTATCCGTCAACTCGCTCGCTTTATTCGCGCCTTCGATCCCTTTCGTCCACAAAATCGCGCTCAACGGGAACCCCGTCACGATGAACCACCCTAATATTGGTTTGTACATCCCGCTCGAAGCGTCCACGACGCCGAAAATTGGTTTCGAAAACGTCCACTCGAACACGCTCCCCGTCGCGGCGAGTAAGGTGATCAGACTTCCCAAAAGGAACACAGGCCACGGGAACTCGCCTGATTCTTTCGAAAGTTTCTTTTCCATCTCTCGTCGCTCCCACGGGGGGATGTCTTCCTTTTCCTCTTCTTTACTGCTCTCGTTGCCATCATTTGAAGTTGCCATCATCGTGGTTAAAAAGTGTCCTCGCGTCGTTCGTTTTAAAACCGAAACCGCACGTTGTTGTTGTTGTTGTTGTTCGTGGTGATGAGGTTGGTCTCGACGGGGATATCTTTGAAACGTCATCGCATTTCTTTTCGTCGAAGACGAAGACAAGGAAGAGGAAGAAGAAGAACACGACGCCGCGCGGTGCGAAAACGACCTCATCCTCGACGACGACGACAAAGTTTTGGCTCTCGTGAATACTAACACAGCAGCAGCAGACGAAGAAGACGAAGAAGATATCATCTTACAAGGAGTATGTATATCCAGGAAGGAAAAAAATGACGATTTTTTGCGAAGGAATAAAAAACGACAAGCAGACAAGTCTTTTTTATTATGTCTTTGATTTTATATAAACAAGTGTCGTAATAATAATAAATAATTTTTACCGCGGAGAGACGATGGAGAAGAAGAAGTCGATTCTTCTTCTCCCTCTCTCTCTCTCGCTTTCTTTTCACTTTGTCGCGACAAAGCGACGCCTCTCTTTTTCTTTTCTTTTTTTTGTTGTTGATGTATGTATACGTTTAATAATCGCGTCGTCGTTTTCGAAACGCTTTCTTTTCGAGAAAGCGCATTCGTTGTTGAACGCGGCGGGGAGAGACGGTTTTTCTTTTGGTGAACGAAAGATTCCGTGAGGAATATTACGCTTTACCAGCATCGGCGCTGTAGCCGACAACTTCCATGTCAGTCGGCAAGATGCCGTGCAAGAACATGGCCAAGATCGTACCGATGGAGTACGGCGTGGTCAATAAGATGAGAATACCGTCTCTGATGCCTCGTTCACCTTTGTTGCAGTCGGCGCCTTCGCGGAACGGACCGGTGCACGCCCAAAACGGCGCGGTACCACCACCCTCTCTTTGGTCGCCGAAGATCCACGGGACCGCGGTAACACCCAAACCAACGCCCATGGAGATGGCCAAGATGATTCGGTTTCTGCGAGAATTTAAGTCGGCTTTGGAGACGACCGACAAGCCGGAGACAAAGACGTTGCAGAAGAGAAACGTCGTCATGCCACCAACCACGGCATCAGGCATGGAAGAGATGATGCCAGAAATCTTGGATAAGACGCCCAACGCGATCAACCAGAGACCGCAGCATACGCCAGCTCTTCTGGAGGCACACTTGGTCAAAGCGATAACGCCGTTGTTTTGGGAAAACGTGGTGTTAGGCATGCCGGTGGCCAAAGCCGCCCCGAAGGAGCATATGCCGTCCGAGAGTAAACCACCTTGGACAGATTTGTCAAATTCTTCCGATTCAGTGTCTTCCTCGGACGCTTCGTACGTGGCGGTGAGATCACCGATAGTTTCAACCGTTGTGACCAAGAAAGCAATCAACAACGGCAATACAGCCGGACCGTAAAAGCCAATCGGAAAGTTTTCCACCCACGCAAACGTAATCGGTTCAGCATTTTCAATCTTAGTGTCCGGAACGAATTTGTTACCTTCCGCTCTGGAAACACCGGCGACGAAGTAACCAAAGAGCAACGCGATGATAACGTTCGCGTTTTTCATGAACGGCGAGCCGAACAATTCAACAAGAATGAGCATGAACACGACTGAAAAACCAAGCCCGACATATTCCGAAGAACCGAACGGTTTGATAACATCACCGTTACCATCGCACGTAGCTTTTCCACCTGCGGTTCCACCCGGGAACGGCGCAACACGTTCTGTACCGTAATTTGGGCCGAAACCGACCAAATTATAAACCTGGGGGTTATTCTTCCAGGCCATTTCGGCGCACACGGCGCCGCCGCCCCAGTACTTGATCCCAGTCGCCGTCAAACCGGCGCCGATGAGCATAACCGCAACACCAGTGACAATGTTCGGAAACATTCTTCGTAACTTATCCTTCGGAACGAACGACAAGACAACTTCGAGCATGGCGCACACCATCGTCGTACCCAACATCTTCCCATACGCATCTTTCCCGGAGTACCCCTCGCTCTTCATCGTACGGATAGCACTCTCATAAATGGGCAAAAACCCAAAAGACGTGCCCAAAACGGACAACATCCCTGTCCCGAACACGTATTTCGTGCCCGGAATCTTAAACTGAATGCAGTTCAAAATGGTAAAAATACCAGATAAAATGAGCGAACACGCGATGGCGTATTGCTGCATGTCCAGGTTTGAGCCAGGACCAGCCTCCGAGACGGAGAATCTCATCACGACGTACGGAGGTACGATGAGACCGCCAACCATCGCGAACGCGTGTTGGAGGCCCATGACTAAAGCCACGAGGATTGGGAGATCGTCGTCCTGTTGTTGGAGGATGCAAAAAAAAATGTGAGCGTTCGTTGTTGTTAGTTTCTTTTGGTAATTAATGATGATTTAAGGGGGGAGGTACACCTCCTCCTCAAAAGAGTCGTTTGAAATCGACGGGAAAAATGGCGCTTCTCGCTTTCGCGGTCTCCTTTTCCCTCCTCCAAACGCACACATCGACTCAAAAACGTGCACAAAGTACAAAAGAACATTCATTTCGTCGAATGCACGCGCTGTCTCATCTGATTTTCCCAGAATTGAAACCGAAACTTCGTCGTCTTCTGATGATCTCCACGGGGGGAAAATTCAATTGTGGCGGGAAAATAATTGGAGGAGAAGAGAAAAAATAAATCGACCCCGGCCGCAAAAACAGACACATAAGGAAGAACGATTCAAAAAACAACATCGATATCGATCGATCTGGAGATGATTATGATATACCTTGCGAAAGAATTGCATTTTCCTCGTGCTCTTCCCCCACGGAACCGTCGGGAGGCACAAGGCTGCGAAATCAAAATTACCGATGAGTTGCACCATGGTGTTTTTTTTTTTCTGATTTTTTGTGACGTATTGCTTAATATCTCTTTCCTCTCGACCACCACGCAAAGCCCTCTTTCAGGGAGACTTATGAATTTTTAGCACAATGCACTCATTTTTTCTGATTTGTGAGAGAGTTTTGAGGCATTTGAAGAAGGGACTTTTAAGAGGAGTCCGAACGAAAGTTTGCGCGAGTGCGCACGTTTTGAACGCTTTACCTGAATTGAGCGCGGCGCGTGAAAGCAATGAGTGTTCTGTTGCGCGCTCTTTCGAGTCGTGAGAAGGTAGAAATTTTTGAAAATTCTTGAAAATTTGAATGCTGACGAGGACGTTTTCTTTCTCCTTCTTTCTTTTTTTCGACCCCTTGGACAGAGGAGTACGAAACGTTGTTCTTCAAAGAGTACGAGAAGAAGGAAAAGGGACGAGACGCAGAAACACACACGCATATATACCCGAT
>Ga0255755_1002753_pt1 | contig 14030 bp, 11 predicted proteins | sample 011ome_18_FD_179955 | JGI IMG/M metagenome (GOLD analysis project Ga0255755, IMG submission 179955) | Coastal salt marsh microbial communities from the Groves Creek Marsh, Skidaway Island, Georgia - 011501BT metaG (version 2) | ecosystem: Environmental > Aquatic > Marine > Intertidal zone > Salt...
ACGGCCGGATGAAGGCCGATGACAAATCTCAGGTGATGGCTGCATTTAGCCATGGCGATCTTGATCTGTTGGTTGCAACGACCGTGATTGAGGTCGGCGTCAATGTCCCCAACGCGAACATCATGGTCATTGAAAATCCTGAGCGCCTGGGTCTCGCTCAACTGCATCAACTCAGGGGTCGTGTGGGGCGAGGTGCGCGCGTGAGTTTCTGTCTTCTGCTTGCAGGTGACACGATTTCTCAACAATCACGCGATCGCCTGAATCTCCTTAAGGAAACGAGCGATGGCTTCATCCTGGCTGAAGCTGATCTCCAGTTACGGGGTCCAGGTGACGTCATTGGAACCCGCCAGACCGGTGAACTCTCTTTTCGCGTGGCCGATTTGACCCAACACGCTGAGTTGCTGGATGAAATCGCGTCGCTTGCTGAAACAATCCGAACCGGACCTCAGGGAGTGCGTGAACAATTGATTGAAAGGTGGATCGGTCATGAGGAACACTTTGCCCATGTCTGACATTCGAACCCTTGCCTCACGAATCCCGTTTTGGATTCAAGTGACTCGTCTTGACCGGCCTGTTGGCTGGATTGTCTTGCTCTGGCCAACCTGGATTGCGCTGACATTAGCAGGTTTCAAAGCCGACTCGTTCGACCTGGGTATCTGGGTCATTTTCACCCTTGGGGTCGTGATCACTCGAAGCGCCGGCTGTGTGGTGAATGATCTGACCGATCGTCAATTCGATAAACATGTCAAACGAACTCGGTATCGCCCGATCACCACAGGTAACTTACCGGTCAAAGAAGCAGTGATCTTAGCGATAGCGTTACTGTTGGTTGCCTTTGCACTGGTTTTACTCACCAACGCCGAAACGATCATGTTATCGGTCATCGCACTCATACTCGCGATCATTTACCCCTGGCTGAAACGCATCACGTTTTGGCCACAAATCGGACTCGGCCTGGCATTCTCCATGGCAATACCCATGGCATTCACGGCTTATCAACAACCTCTGGATCCACTGGTCTGGACGCTGTTTGCCGGCAATGTGGCTTGGACGCTCGCCTATGACACCGTCTATGCCATGGTCGACCGCGACGACGATTTACGCATTGGAGTAAAGTCGACAGCCATCGTATTTGGACGGTTTGACCTCATCGCGATTGGCTGTTGCCAACTCATTGCCGTGGCTGGCTTCTCCTATGCATTTTGGCTTGTCCAACTCCATCCGATGGTCATCGTTGGGATTATCGGAGCAATTGGATTTGCGCTCCATCAGCAACGCATCGCACGCACTCGATCCCGTGATGCCTGTTTCCGAGCCTTCATCGAAAACCACCGATTCGGTGCAGCCCTCTTTGTCGGTGCGGTTCTCGGTTCTTTATGACATTTTTATTTCAAGCGTAACCTTTCTGTAATATTCCTATGGTTTTATCCTATCAATAGAAACCATCAGGAAAAGATATGAGCCATCAGCCTCTCCGTCGGGTGCTTATCGTCGATGATGAACCCGCAGTTCGTGAAATGTTAGCTGTTGCTCTCGAGATGGCTGGTTTCGAAGTGAAGGAGGCAGACGACGCATCCACGGCTCTCCATCAAGTTGCATCATCCTTACCTGATTTAATGTTGATCGACTGGATGATGCCGCAAGTTTCTGGACTTGAACTCTGTAGAAGATTACGACGGAATCCAGATACTGCGAATATCCCTCTCATTCTTCTCACTGCTCGCGGAGAGGAAGATGCCAAAATTACTGGGCTAGAAGTTGCCGACGATTATATCACCAAGCCTTTTTCACCGCGTGAGCTAGTAGCTCGATTGAAAGCGATCCTCCGACGTACGACACCCAAGGGCGTCGAAGAGCCAGTTGAATTTGCCAAACTTCGCTTAGACCCTGTCGGACAACGAGTGACTGCTTTCGGGCGGCTGCTTACGTTGAGCCCAATCGAATATCGCTTACTTCAGTTATTCATGACCAATCCCGATCGTGCCTTTTCGAGAACTCAACTGCTCGATCGAGTGTGGGGGGGCGATGTATATGTGGAAGAGCGAACCGTCGACGTTCATATTCGGAGACTCAGGAAAGCGCTAGGCTCAGTGCATGAAGATCTCATTCAAACAGTGAGAGGAACCGGATATCGCTTCACCACAACTGAATTAGAAGATTCTCATTGAATAGCGAGCCGATAGCCTGCGTCTCGTTGCTTACGCACTTCCTCTTCAAGATCCATCAGCATCACTGGATGCGAATCGAATACCTGTCGATCAAAATGAAGAGCGATCGTTTCTTTATCAACTGAGACTTTAAACTGCGGGATGTTCGATTGCCTACCGACGTGCATTGCATAGGCGATACGAATCAATCGAACGAGCCGAATAATCCGATGTTCAGACCAATACCTAAGCCGCGGAATCAAATCACTACTTAATTTTTTTCGATGCATACGAATGAGCGTGCCAAGCACTGCTTGCTGTTCTCGATTAAACCCAGGCATTGCCGTATTCATCACAATATAAGCCCCATGGCGGTGATAACCTGAGTAATTAATCTGTAGACCTATCTCGTGTAGTATGGTTGCCCAAACAAGCATTTGTTTATCGTCGGCATTCATCGCCCAAGAAGTACAAGCAACTTCAAAAATCTGCTCAACTGTTTCTCGAACTCGCGTCGCCTGATCACGATCAATTCCATACTTCTTTGCTAAGTCAAGGGCAGTTCTCTCGCGTATGTCCGATGCTTTTAACCGGTCATCCATACCATAGAGAACACCTTCACGAAGTGCAGCATCCGCAAAATAAATCTCGCCCAAACGGAGCTCATCCATTACAGCAGCAATGATTCCTAGGCCTGCGGGCAATACTTGCATTCGCTCGGGACTTACATCTGGAATGTTGGGAGTCGTACGATTGATATCGTTCATAACAAATTGCTTACAGGCCTCTAATGACTCTCTGGTGATCACAGACCCAAAACCCAAAAAGTTGCCAAGTGCACTCACACCTTTCGCAGAACCCGATGATCCAAAACATTTTTCGACGTTAAATGCCCTAATCCGTGAGGCTATCGGTTCAATTGCTTTCCGCGTGGCAAGATCGATCTCTGCAAAAGCTTTTTTATTGACCTTCTGCATGTATCGATTAGTAAAAGTGACACAGCCGAGTGTCCTCGACGAGAGAAACTCACTATCGTAATCATGCCCAACCGCAAACTCGGTTGAGCCACCTCCAACATCGAAAACTAAGAACCGACCGTCGATTGACTGAGTATGCGCGACGGCTTGGAAGATCAGTCGCGCTTCTTCTGGGCCGGAGATGACTTCAATTGGCGCCCTAAAATATTTGCTGGCTCTATCAATAAACTCATCTGCATTACGCGCCTCACGGAGCGTATGCGTTGCAACCACGCGAATATCAGCAGGTTCGACCGCTGACAATCGAGCATCAAATCGTTGCAGCGCCTCAACCCCCCGCGCAATTGAAGCATCATCCAATTGATCAGCATCATCAAGGCCTGAGGCCAGTCGCACGCGCTCACGGTCTCGCATCACAATTTGCAGACCGGATGAGGTCAGTTTAGCGACCGTCACATGAAAACTATTGGACCCCAGATCAACCGCAGCAACCAAACGCCCGGCATCGTTTGTGTCTTGATCAGTCACTTTCTAACTGCTTGATGTAGTGGTAGGTGGTCATTTGTGCGCGAACTTTCCGGCGATTACCTCGGTTGACGTACGGATTGGTTTGATCTTCGTCGATCCATCGGGCTTTGGTGGTGTCTTTAAACTGAAGCTCCATCAAATCAATAATGGTTTTCTTGTGGTCTGGATCATAAATTGGTGTGGACACCTCGACGCGGTTATCCAGGTTTCGTGTCATCCAGTCTGCTGAGCTGATAAAGACTTCTGGATCACCATCGTTGTAGAAAACTGCAACACGGGGATGCTCTAAAAAGCGATCAACAATACTGATCACACGAATACGATCACTTAATCCAGGAATCCCTGGAATCAAGGTGCACATTCCTCGAACACAGGCATCGATCTGGACTCCAGCTCGGTTTGCCTCATACAGCTTGGTCACCAGATCAGTGTCAGCTAAGTTATTCACCTTGATCAGAATTCGACCTCGACGGCCGGTTTCGGCCAATTCAATCTCTCGATCGATGCGTCGATAGATCTCGTACCGCTGAGTCGTTGGACTCACCCAGAGATGTTTGAATTTCACCCGGCGATAAGGTGCCTGGACGAAGGCAAAGACCTCGCGGACTTCACCAGTGATCTCAGGGCGTGCCGTGAACAAGCTAAAATCTGTATAAATCTGGGCTGTCTTTTCGTTGAAGTTACCGGTCCCAATGTGCGCATAGCGGACCCGCTGATCACCCTCTTTTCGGGTAATCAAACACAGCTTAGAATGCACTTTTAGGTTTGTGATCCCAAATGTTACGCGGACACCCGCATCAGTGAGGAGCTTCGACCATCGAATATTTGCCTCCTCATCGAAACGTGCCTGCAATTCAACAACAACGAATACGTCTTTGCCATTAGCGGCCGCATCAAGCAATGACTTGATCACCAATGAAGAACTTGCAACCCGATACAGGCTGATTCGGATCGATTCGACCGTTGGATCATGCGCGCTCTGACGCAACCACTCAGTAAAATGATAAAAATCATGATAGGGATAGTGTAGTAGCACATCCTTCTCTTTAATTACGGAAAAATAGTTACGCTGATTATCAAGTGCTTTAGAGGCTAAAGGTGGCAGCTCTGCATTTTGAAGCGAGGACCTGCCAATCGACGGAAAGCTCAGAAAATCCTTCATATTGTGGTAACGACCACCAGGAATGATCGCATCTATCCGCGTAATACCTAGTTTTCGCTTAAGCATCTCAACAACGCGCTCTGGCATTTCGCGGTCATGAACCAAGCGTGTTGGCTCAGCCGTCAAACGTTGCTTCAGGCCCGAAGACAGACGGTCCATGAGACTGTCATCGATTTCCCCGGCAAGGTCATACTCTGCATCCCGAGTCAATTTCATCGACCAAGCCTGAACGTCCTCGAATTCAAAATACCCTTCAAAGACTTCTGTAAGACCAACGCGAATCGCATTATCCAAAAGCACCAAAGGCTTCTTTCTTCGAGACGTTTCTGCGGGCAACTCAATGAATCGCGGATGATGGTCTGTTGGTACTTCGATTAGCGCGTAGGTAAATTCTTCGCCATTTCGCAGTTCAGCAACAAGATAGGTCACATCATCAGCGAGCACATCACCAAGATCGACGCGACCCGATACGATAATCGGGCAAATAAACTTTCGTATTTTTTGGTGAAAATAACGACGCAGCCATTCTTTGTGGCCATCACTCAGCTGATCTTCATTCTCTAAAAAAATATTGTGGCGCGCTAAGGTGCGAATCACCTCCAGATGCGCAAGCTCAAACTCTGCATTTAGTTCAACGGTCCGCTTCTGGATAAGGTCGAGAAGCCTTCGAGCTTCTGGATCACCACCAACTTCTTGGTGTAACAATATTCGACGTCGAACATCTGCTACCCTAACCCTATAGAACTCATCGAGATTGTTGGAATATATCCCTAAAAATCGAGCCCGCTCAATTGGCGGATTGCTCTTATCCATCGCCTCTTGTAACACGCGATGATTGAACGCAAGCCAACTCAGCTCTTTGTCATTCGTAGGGTAATTTACCAAGGTGTCATCCTTAAACCGCAGTCTTTCCTTGATGGTAAAGCATTTCGATTACAAACTTGTAACACAGATCATTTAAAAGATTCATATGAGAAATGCCGGCTCAACAACAGTTATAGAAATTACCTCGCTGCTGCTTCTAACCAGTGCTCTCGGCACCATATCAGGTCACTTCACCGCGTCTGCACTTATAGTGTCTACCAGTTATCTTGGGTTAACGCTTTGGCGTCGAAATAGCTTATATCGCTGGTTAGAGGGGCATAAAAAAAACGACGTTTTACTATCCTCCGATTTGTGGAGGGATGTTGTTAGACGGATCGAGCTTGATCGTGAAGATACAAAACAAAAACAAGACAAACTGTCTGAGCAATTACACAACCTGCGGCATGCATTAAGTAGCCTCAATATCGGGATGGTTTTAACAGATGATACTTGGGCATTAACCTGGTGGAACACGCATGGTGGAGAGCTACTCGGCTTACGACACCCAGATGACGTAGATGGCTATCTATTCGCCTTACTACGGTCACCAGCACTCAAAAGTTACATCTCTTCGCAACAATTCGATGATCCATTGATCGTCGATAATTTCCGTAATGACAACCAATCAATCGAGTTTTTCTTCGGCCCCGTCCAGTCCAGTGGTTATATAATCTTGGTTCGAGATGTGACGCGCTTCCAAAAGCTCAACAAAATGCGCTCAGATTTTATAGCGAACGTATCCCATGAACTCAAAACACCACTGACGGTCATCAATGGCTACCTCGAAACACTGATCGACAACGGGTTAGTCGATCGCGTTGCTAGCAAAGCCGTCTCGAATGCTTGGTCTCAGAGCCAACGCATGAGCACTATCATTCAAGATCTGATGACTCTATCCCAACTTGAGACCTCGCAAAGTCCTGACCAAACGACTTTCAACCTTAACGGGTTATTGGGTCAAGTCGTACAGCAGGCGCGACTGCTTAAAGAAAATCTCGACAAAAAGCAGACGCACATCGGTCTATCAACCTCCAATCGATGGGATATGATCGGTAGTACGAACGAGATCTATTCATTACTCTCAAACCTACTCAGTAATGCAATTCGTTACTGCCCAGATGGATCAGATATCATCATTTCGATTGAGCCTCATGCAGATGGTGCAATGATTCAGGTGCGTGATAACGGCCCTGGTATTGCAGAGTCACACATCCAGCGACTAACCGAGAGATTTTATCGAGTTGACAACAGTCACTCATCGTCAACTGGCGGAACCGGTCTTGGATTATCAATCGCCAAGCACATTGTGACTCGGCACAACGGGACGCTCAAAATCGAATCACGCCTCGGAGAGGGAACATGCATTCAATGCATTTTTCCTCTCGATAGAGCGCATCCGATTACTCAAAACTATTCTGATTAACTGCTGGATGCCGAACGTCCACGCCTTGCACCAAATAAATGACATATTCGGCAATGTTAGTAGCATGATCGCCGACCCTCTCTAATGATCTCGCAATCCAGACAATATTAAGTATACGTCCGATATTCCTTGGGTCTTCAATCATGAATGTTGCAAGAGCCCTGAGGGCAGATTGGTATACCTTATCGACCTCACGCTCACGCTGGAAGATTTCTCTCGCAAGATCAAGATCCAATCTGGCAAACGCATTCAAAGATTCACTCAACATCTTAGCGACTTGCTCGGCTATCTGTTGGATTTCAGTAACTCCAACATCGCTCCCGCTCATAAAACACTCAAGACTAAGACTGCCAACTTTTTCCAATTCATCTCCCATACGCTCGAGATCACGCACGATCTTTGACACAGCAAGCACTAGCCGCAAATCTGAGGCGATTGGTTGTCGCCTCACGATAAGAGTTTCAACCTGCTCATCCAGATCGATTTCGGCTGCGTTAATCTTTTTCTCAATCTCATCTGTCTTACTGAGTAGGGATGAGTCTTGAGTAGAATAAAATTGAAGTGCAGCTCTTAATTGCTCTTCGACAAGTCCACCCATCTCCAAGATCGACCGTCTCAGAGCTTCCAATTCCTCATTGAACTCACTGGAAATATGTCGAAAGAAATCGTCATTTAAGTCGTTCATTTTTATCCGAATCGTCCTGTAATGTAGTCCTGTGTCAACTCGTGCTTTGGATTCGTAAAGACTTGCTTTGTATCTCCCACTTCGACCAGTTTGCCAAGGTGAAAATATGCTGTTCTATCCGATATACGCGCCGCTTGTTGCATTGAGTGCGTTACGATGACAATCGTGTATTGCTCACGTAACTCATGGATCAATTCCTCGACCTTCGCTGTTGCAATTGGGTCCAATGCCGAACACGGTTCATCCATCAAAATAACTTCTGGGCTGACTGCAATCGCCCGAGCAATGCACAACCGTTGTTGCTGTCCGCCTGATAGGCCTGTGCCAGGCTGATCTAACCGATCTTTAACTTCTTCCCACAGCCCAGCGCGCTGTAATGATGATTCAACAATTTGATCAAGCTCGACTTTGCTTGCAGCGAGACCATGAATTCGCGGTCCATAAGCGATGTTGTCAAAAATTGATTTCGGAAACGGGTTCGGCTTCTGAAACACCATACCGACACGAGCGCGCAATGACACAACATCAATCGCTGGATCATAGATATTCTGGTGATCAATCTTAATCTCACCATCAACCTTACAGATATCAATAGTGTCGTTCATTCGATTCAGACATCGAAGGAAAGTCGACTTGCCACATCCGGATGGGCCAATGAATGAAATAACCTGACTCATACCGATATCAAGACTGATGTTATCGATAGCCTGTTTCTCGCCATAAAAAACATTGACGTTTCTAGCTGTCATTCGTGGGTTATCAACTTGAATTTCGCCAAGAGTCTTCTCAGGGACAGCTCGACCCTCTACTTGGTTGGTGTTCTGAACCATCGAATCACTCACTATTGTTTCCATTACTTTAATCCCCTTACCAGCGACGTTCTAGCTTTTTACGAAGCAAAATCGCCGCCGCATTCATACTGATTAGGAACGCGAGCAGCACGATAATTGCCGCACTGGTTTTTTGAACAAACATACGTTCTGCAAAATCGGCCCACATAAAAATCTGCACCGGAAGGACCGTGCCAGGATCAGTGACACCCGCCGGCACATCAACAATAAATGCAACCATACCAATCATCAGAAGTGGCGCTGTCTCACCCAAGGCTTGTGCCATACCAATAATTGTTCCAGTTAGCATGCCAGGCATGGCTAACGGCAACACATGATGCATGATGGTTTGCATTTTTGATGCGCCAACTCCCAAAGCAGCATCTCGGATACTAGGAGGTACTGCGCGAATTGCAGCCCGAGATGAAATAATAATTGTGGGTAAAGTCATCAAAGCAAGAACGACACCTCCAACCAGTGGAATCGAACGAGGCATTCCAAAAGCAACAATAAAGATAGCGAGACCCATGATGCCAAAAACCACCGAAGGCACTGCAGCAAGATTGTTAATATTGATTTCAATAATTTCGGTGAAACGATTCTTTGGAGCCATTTCCTCCAGATAAACAGCCGTCGCAACCCCCAACGGAAAGGCAATAACGATACACACTAATAGTGTCAAAATTGATCCGACCAACGCGCCTCGAATACCCGCCATTTCGGCATCACGGGATGCAGAACCGAAAAATAAATAATCACTGATTTCGTAGCTGATGCGGCCCTCAGCCTCTAAGGCGTCAATGTAGCCAATCAACTGATCACTGATGCGACGATCTGCTTCTGGCGTTTCACGAGAAATCAGACCTCGAAGAAAAGTATCGACATCATCATCAACGGCGAATTGAATAGAAACCATGGACTCTAATTGCTCTGGATTATCTAGTACATAGCTCATCAATCGCTGACTAGACCCCGAAGAAATCAGACGCCGCGCCTCACGTTTTGCTTTCCGACCTTCTGGGTTACCAAGAGCCTCATACAAGGATGTTAAAATCGCACCATCAAAGTCACCACCGGCAATCGATTCGACCGTCATCTGGCCGCTCGGATCTAACTGACGTGCGTCAAGTTGCACGTCCAGAGTCACGTAGTACTGAAACAGTCCGGGGATTCCCTTACTTAAGATTCCAGCGAACAACAAAACAAGAAAACCTAACGCAATGGCTACTGCGGTTTTTCCCAGCCAAAGAAAACGCGTCTCTTTCCGTTTACGCAAGTTGATGGATGCTTTAACACGCTCCGCCGCCTGCTGAGGATCCAGTCTTTGATACGTACGATCAGTCATACTGTTCTCGATATTTCTTAACGATTTGTAACGCGAAATAATTCAGCGCTAACGTCGTACTAATCAACATTAACGCCAGCGCAAATGCTGACAGTGTCTTAGCCGACTCAAACTCTTGGTCCCCTACTAAGATCGTCACAATTTGGGATGTTACCGTTGTAACAGCATCCAACGGATTGAATGACAAATTAGCTGCCAAGCCAGCAGCCATCACAACGATCATGGTTTCACCCACAGCACGTGATACTGCGAGAATGACTGCGGCGACGATTCCAGGAAGCGCTGCCGGTAGTACAACCTGGCGAACGGCTTCGCTACGCGTCGAACCGAGTCCATATGCTGCATCACGTAATGACTGAGGGACTGCATTAATCACGTCGTCCGATAGTGATGAGATGAATGGAATGATCATCACGCCCATAACCAAACCTGCAGCTAAAGCCGACTCTGAAGCAACCTCAAGGCCCATTGACTCACCAACAGATTTGACGAAAGGAGCAACTGTTAAGGCTGCAAAAAATCCATAAACAACTGTAGGAACTCCCGCCAGAATCTCGAGTAGTGGCTTCACGATTCCACGTATTCTCGGAGTTGCATACTCAGCCAAATAAATTGCACTAAATAACCCGATAGGTATCGCAACAGTAAGTGCAATTGCTGAGATTAAGAATGTTCCAACAAACATCGGAACCATCCCATAAGTCGCGGTTCCACCACCTGATCCAGCGCGCTCAGCACCTTCAAACTGGGGATTCCACTCAAGACCAAATAAGAAATCCTGAGGCGGAATTAACTTAAAAAAACGGATTGATTCGAACAGAACGGACAACACTATACCGATAGTTGTCAAAATCGCGACCAAAGAGCTTCCAATTAACATCCAGGTCAAAATCCGTTCCACGTAATTACGCGAACGGAATGCCAAGTTGATTCTGCGATAACCCAAAAGGCCACCGACAAGCGAAACCGATAAGACGAGGAAATTTGCGACGACAATCGCATTAGCGTTCCATCGGATCCACGCATCGCCCGCAGCTTGAACCCAAGGTTCGACCTCACCAAAACTGATGCCGTTTATGACGTTCGCTACCTTTGCTAATGCAATCGCCCGATCGACAGTATCACCGCTCATAACGTCCTCTGGAAAATAATCCCTAGCCCAAAATTGAAACAAGAGATCCTTGCCAATCAAGATCGTCAATAAAACGAACAGCGCGGGAAGAGCAGAGGTGACCGCAGCCCATACCCCGTGATAATGAGGCAAAGAATGGAGTTTCCCTGCATTATTTGACCTCAACGCTAGAGCGACTCGCTGACCAGCAATAAAATACAAAGCACCTATCACCAGTACTGTCAGCATCAAATTCGTAAAAGACACGCGAATTTTTCCTCAGACATAAAAAGACCGAACGGATTGTCCCGTTCGGTCAAAGGATTATCAACAACCGATGTTGATTACTTCAGATCAGCTGCAACCAACACTGGAAGATTTTTCATGCGTGCAGCCATTTCATCACGCTCAGCTTGTGGCATTGGAATCATACCCGCATCAGCAAGTACGCTATCTTCATCCCAATGCTTGGTCCACTCAGTCATGTATTCTTCGATGCCCGGTACAACGCCAATGTGCTGATGCTTAACGTAGAAAAATAGTGCACGAGACGCTTTGTACTTGCCATCCGCGATTGCTTCAAAAGTTGGCACAACACCTGACAGTTCAGCACCCTGTAATGTGTCAGAGTTCTGATCAAGGTAAGAGAAACCGAAGATGCCAAATGCGCCTGTATCTTCTTGCAACTTCTGTACGATCAGATTGTCCTGCTCACCTGCTTCGACATATGCACCGTCAGTCCGCATCGCGCGACATGATTTGGCTTTTTTGCCAGCAGCTTTCAATGCGGCTTTGGCTTCAGCATCCTTGCCGCAATATGCTTTTTCATTCACGATTTCAGCATATGATGCACGTGTTCCGGAAGTTGTTGGCGGACCATAAACGCGGATCTCAATCGCTGGCAAAGCTGGGTTCACGTCTGACCACTTTTTGTGTGGGTTTGCGACCATTTTGCCATCAACTGGTACTTCAGCAGTCAAGGCTTTACCAAGGTCTGCAAGAGAGATTTTCAATCGATCTGCTTTCTTAGAGTTTGCAACCACGATTCCATCATAACCGACCTTGATCTCGGTAATTTTCACGCCATTCTTGTCACAGTACTCAAGCTCAGCTGTCTTCATGCGCGAAGACGCATTACCGACATCAATAAACTGTGTGCCGATGCCATCACAAACACCTTTTTTACCAACAGAAGAACCGCCAGATTCAACGACTGGTGTTTTTTGGTTAACATTCCGTCCGAGACGCTCAGCAACAATCGTTGCAAATGGAAGAACTGTTGATGATCCGGCGATGCTGATGTAGTCGCGCGCTACCGCTGTCGAGCTAATGACTGCAGCTATGGCTGCAGCTGTTGTAATACGAGTAAACATGGGCACTCCTAGTTGTTTAACGAGTCACACAAAAGTATCGAGGTACTCCCCGACTCCGAAGCGCATTTTGACCCACCTTTTGTTACAGTCTGATGACAACTAATGAAAGCTATGGGAACACTTGCATGCCACCCGTTGATCCAAGTAACGAAAATCAAAGCAGTTCGGGTGGCAACCGCTACATCAATGATCTCAAACAAGCTCAAAAAGCATCTGGGAATCAGTCATCTAGCGGATTTCCGATGTACACATTTGGCCTAGCTCTCGCATTCCTTTTGCTCGTCGCATTCATGATTAGCCAAACTGTCTCAGCACCTGAGGGTCAACTCAGCTTATTGATTATTGCAGCCGTCATCGGTGGCTACATGGCACTAAATATTGGTGCGAATGATGTTGCAAATAACATGGGGCCAGCTGTTGGTGGCGGTGTCATTTGAGTAGGAACTGCGATACTAATTGCTGTGGTATGCGAAAGTGCTGGAGCGTTGCTCGCCGGCGGCGATGTTGTCAAAACAGTTGCTAAAGGCATCATATCACCTGACGAATCTCTCTCTGTTGAATCATTCCGAACATTAATGGTCTGCGCACTTCTCGCAGCTGCGCTCTGGATCAATTTGGCAACCGCCCTAAATGCCCCTGTCTCGACAACACACTCGATCGTGGGTGGAGTCCTGGGTGGAGGTATGGCTGCTGCTGGAATGGCGGTCGTGAATTGGCCAACAGTCGGAAAAATCGCTGCGAGTTGGATAATCTCGCCAGTGATAGGCGGCTTGATCGCGGCTAGCCTGCTGTTTTTAATCAAAAACCGCATTTTATATCGGTACAACCGGATAGAAAGCGCGAAGACCTGGGTCCCAATTTTAATTGGGCTAATGATGGGAGCTTTAGCAGCCTACATGGCGACGAAGGGTCTCAAGAAAATTTGGAAGGCAGATGGTAATGCGATCATCTTAGTCGCATGTGTCGCAGCAGTGGTTAGTTGGGTCGCATCACGCCCATACATCGCAATAAAAGCAGAAGACCTCTCAAATAGAAAACGAGATATCTATTCACTTTTCCATCTCCCGCTCATCATCGGTATCGCTTTACTCAGCTTTGCTCATGGGGCAAATGACGTCGCCAATGCAGTTGGCCCTCTAGCGGCCATCGTCTCAACACTCAACGATACAGGAGCCATTCAATCTAAGGTTGGAATCCCATTTTGGGTCATGGTAGTAGGTGCCGTTGGTATCGCTCTAGGACTTGCCTTATTTGGTCCGAAGCTCATCAAAACGGTGGGTGAAAAAATCACGAAGTTGAATGCAGCACGAGCCTATTGTGTTGCACTATCATCAGCTGTCACGGTATTGATTGCGACCACACTGGGGCTCCCCGTAAGCTCCACTCACATCGCAATCGGTGCGATTTTCGGCGTTGGATTTTTACGCGAATTTCTTGAGAGTCCTACGCGCTCTGGTCGGTTCTTGGAGCGCCCGCCAAATCAGGCCAAAGCCATTCACAGCAATCAAAATAGTGGGCGCTCGAAACGCAAACTCGTGAGACGTCGTTTTATTGTCTCGATTGCCAGCGCATGGATTATCACTGT
>Ga0255755_1002756_pt1 | contig 14018 bp, 14 predicted proteins | sample 011ome_18_FD_179955 | JGI IMG/M metagenome (GOLD analysis project Ga0255755, IMG submission 179955) | Coastal salt marsh microbial communities from the Groves Creek Marsh, Skidaway Island, Georgia - 011501BT metaG (version 2) | ecosystem: Environmental > Aquatic > Marine > Intertidal zone > Salt...
GCCAAGGGTTTATTACGTTCAGCAATAAGAGATCCAAACCCAGTTATATTTCTTGAAAATGAAATTCTTTATGGTCTTAAGGGAGAAGTTTCATCTGATACTAATTTTACAATACCATTTGGCAAGGCAAATATTGCCAAAGCAGGAAGCCATACAACTATTGTAACTTATTCGATAATGCTTCAAAAATCACTTGAGGCTGCTAAGGTTTTGAAAAATGAGTTTGACTTAGATGTAGAAGTAATTGATCTTCAAAGTTTAAGACCTTTAGACTCTGAAACTATCATAAATTCAGTTAAAAAAACTAATCGCGTTGTTATTGTTGAGGAGTCTTGGCCAGTTGCAAGCATAGGGTCAGAAGTGGTTAACATTGTTCAAAAAGATGCTTTTGATTATTTGGATGCTCCTATAATTAAGGTTAATAGTGCAGATGTGCCAATGCCATATTCAAGCTCATTAGAAAAGTTATATCTCCCACAAATAGATGATATTGTAAAAGCTGTTAAAGAAGTTAATTATATTTAATAAATTATGTCTTCAAAAATATTAATGCCGGCTTTATCGCCAACTATGACGGAAGGTATTATTAACCAGTGGTTAGTAAAAGTTGGGGATAACGTCAAGGCAGGTGATATAATAGCAGAAATTGAAACTGATAAGGCAACCATGGAGGTTGAAGCAGTTGATGAAGGTAAAATAACACATTTACTTGAAGATACTGCAAATAAACAAATACCTGTGAATAGTGTCATCGCAATTATTGATGGGGAAGATAGTGAAATAATAGAAAATAAAATAAAAATTGATATCAATAGTGAAGACACAAACGATATAGAAATTCAAAAACATAAACAAATTTTAGACTCAAAAATTTCTCAAAATAATAACTCTAAAAATTCTGAAGATAGATTAAAAGCATCACCTTTAGTAAAAAAAATAGTCAAAGAAAATAATTTAGATTTAAGTAAATTTAAAGGTACTGGACCTGATGGCAGAATTATTAAAAGAGATATTTACTCTAATAATATTGCCGAAGAAATTCCAAATACTTCTTTAAATGGAGATATAACTATACCTAGTACAATGAGAAAGGTGATAGCTAAGCGCACGCTTGAAGCAAAACAAAAGATACCTCATTTCTACCTAACTATTGAGTCTAATGTTGATAAATTAATTAGTTTAAGAAGTAAAATTAATGAAAATAATTCAGTAAAAGTGTCGTTTAATGATTTAATTGTTAAGGCTATAGGTTTAGCAATGAAGAAAAATCCTAATACAAATGTTTATTGGCAAAATGAACAAATTTATCAATTAAATGATATCGATGTATCAGTTGCTGTAGCCATAGATGAAGGTTTGATTACACCTATAATTAAAAATGCTGATTCTAAAGGTCTTAACATAATATCAAGTGAAATTAGAGAACTTGCTAAATTAGCAAAAACTAATTCTTTAACACCTGAGCAATATACTGGTGGTTCTATCACAGTATCTAATTTAGGTATGTTCGGTATCAGTGAATTTGCTGCAATAATTAGCCCACCTCAATCATCAATTTTAGCTATCGGTAAAATTATAAAAAAACCTATTGTTGTTGACGATGAGGTTGTTGTAGGAAATACCCTCAAATCTACCCTTTCTGCTGATCATAGAGTTCTAGATGGTGCGGTAGCAGGTAAATTATTAAAGGATTTTAATGATATAATTGAAGATCCATTTGAAATTTGGATGAAAAGTAGCGATATGGAGATTTTATAAATATGAGTGACATAAGGCATCCTGAAAAAATAAATAGGGTTTCAAATCCTATTCCAAAAAAACCACCTTGGATAAGAGTAAAGGCACCAACATCTAAATTTTTTAAATCTACAAACAAAATTATAAAAGATAAAAAAATTGTAACAGTTTGTGAGGAAGCGGCGTGTCCTAATATTGCAGAATGTTGGCAAAAAAAACACGCTACTTTTATGATACTCGGTGATATTTGCACAAGAGCATGTGCTTTCTGTAACATAAAAACAGGTAAGCCAGGTTTTATTGATCTTGATGAACCCAAAAAAATAGCTGAAGCAGTTAATGAGTTAGGACTTGAGCATGTTGTTATAACAAGTGTTGATAGGGATGATCTTATTGATGGCGGTGCTAATCACTTCACAAATGTTATAAAAGGAATACGTGAGTTAAATGACAATTGTACAATAGAAGTATTAACTCCTGATTTTCATAAAAAACCAGAGGCATTAAGTATTCTGTCAAACAATCTTCCTGATGTTTTTAATCATAATCTTGAGACAGTTCCGCGCCTTTATTTAAGTATTAGGCCAGGATCAAGATACTTTGTAAGCTTAAAGTTACTATCAGACATAAAAAAACTTAATCCAAATATATTTACAAAATCTGGATTAATGGTTGGTTTAGGTGAGACAAAAGAGGAAATTTATCAAGTAATGGATGATTTGCGCGCAGCAGATGTTGATTTTATTACTATTGGTCAATATTTACCACCAACAACAAAGCATGCAAAACTTGAAAAATTTATTACCCCAAAAGAGTTTGAAGAATATAAGCAGATGGCAATTGCAAAAGGTTTTTTAATGGTTGCATCTTCTCCTCTTACTCGTTCTAGTTATCATGCCTCTGAAGATTTCAAAGTGATGCAACATAACAGAGCTTCTAAAAATAATTAATGAAAAATTCAATCAGGGAGGAGATTGTTAATCACCCTGCAAAAAAATTATTTGATATTGTTATAGATATTGAGAGCTATCCTGAATATATTCCGTGGTGTACACGAATGGTTGTTAATGAAAGAAAAGATAATCAAATCCACGCTGATATGTATGTACAATACAAATTTATTTTAGCACAAAAATTTGGATCACATGTTAAATTTAATTCAAGTAAATTAACTATTGAAACGCATTATATCGAAGGACCATTAAAAGATTTAACTACAAATTGGAAATTTGAGGAAATCAATAATAACAAATCAAAAATTATATTTAATGTGAATTTTGAATTCAAAAATATAATTCATCAAAAAGTTGCCGAAACCTTTTATCCATTAATTGAAAATAAAATGATTAATTCATTTAAAGAAAGAGCGGATAGTTTTTAGATTAATTTATCTAAGTATTTTAAAATAAAATTAACACATTCTTTTTGTATTTGTATTCTTGTTCCCTTAAAATTTTTTTTTATAAGAATATTTTTTTTATTAATACGTATTCCAATATAAATTAATCCAACAGGCTTATTTTTCGTTGAACCACCTGGACCAGCAATTCCTGTAGTTGATATACATATTTTTGTTTTATTTTTTTTATACAATCCTTCTATCATTTCTTCTGCAACTTGATAACTAACAGCTCCGTTTTTTTTCAATGAGCTTTTTTTAACTTCAAGTTCTTTTATTTTCATTTCATTGGAATAGGTTATGTATCCACCTTTAAAAACCTTTGATGAGTCTCTGTTTTTTACAAAATTATATGCGAGTAAGCCTCCAGTGCAGGACTCAGCAGTTGAAACTGAAATATTCTTTATTATCAATTTGTTAATTATCTTTTTAGATAAATGCATTTAATATAATCAAAGTTAAAATTGTATAAATACCAGCTACAATATCATCTAGCATAACACCGTATCCATTCTTTAAATTTTTATCAATATAGTTTGCAGGAAATAGCTTAACTATATCAAATAGTCTAAATATAAAGAATATTAAAATTAATGTTAAAAAATCATTATAGATGAATATTAAATCATAAAAAATTAGAATAATATAAATACCTAGTAATTCATCTATCACGATATGTTTTGAGTCATTTGAATTAGTTAAATGTGAGAAATAATTAATACATAGATTAGAAATAAAAAACAAAATTACGAATATAATAAATAATAATTCAAATGATAATGTGGTAAACTTAATAATTGGGAATAATATAAGTATTGCAGCTAAACTACCCCATGTTCCAGAAGCAAATTTAATATAACCAACAAAGAATATTGATATAAAAAGTTTAGTAAATATTTTCATTGCTAATTTGAACTATTGACTCTGCAGCAATACCTAATCCATCACCAATAAATCCTATTTTTTCATTAGAGGTTGCTTTTATCGAAATAACCTTTTCTGGAATCAGTAAAACTGATGATAATTTTTTAATCATCTGTTTTCTATATTTACTTATATTGGGTTTTTCACAAATAAAATTAATATCTAAATTTACAATATTGAATTTTTTTTCCTTCAGTTGTTTTTTTGCAAATTTAAGAAAATAGATTGAATTTTTGTTTTTCCATTTTGGATTAGAATTGGAAAAATAATACCCAATATCCTTCATTGACAACGCCCCAAAAATACTATCACAAATTGCATGAATTCCTACATCAGCATCAGAATGACCTATTAGCTTCTTATAATTAATTCTAACGCCACATAGTTTTAGGCCTTGTTTTGATTTTGTGTCAATTTGGTGTATGTCATAACCAATACCAGATTTATGAATTGGTTTTAGAAATAATTTAAAATAATTTAAATCATCAGCATAAGTAATTTTGAAATTAAATTTTTCTCCTTTAACAAAATTAATTTTATTTTCTGTTATTAAGCTTGAGTCATCTCTTGCATTTTTAATTAATGTATTTTTATGAGCTTTAAATATAGTTTGAAATTTAAATCCTTGAGGGGTTTGAATTAATTTTAAATTTTGATTAAAATCTTTTTTAAAGATCATTTTTTTATCTGTATTGACAATATAGGGGATGGATGAAGAATTTTTTTTTAAATTTTTAAGTATTTTTATAATTAAGTTATTAGAACAAAATGGTCTTGCGGCATCATGAATTAATACGTTTTTGGGATTAAAAGATTTTAAAATTTTTAGTCCATTATATGATGAAGATTGTCTATCTTTACCAGCTTTTGTATAAATAAATTCCACTAATGGAAAGTCATATTCAAGTTTTTTTAAAAATTTAAAATACGTTACTTTGGAAACAATAACTATCTTATCAAAATTATTAGTGTCTATACGTTTTAAAAAAAATTCTATAAGATTTTCACCATTTATTTGTGTAAATTGCTTAGGTAATTTTTTCCTAAATCGTGACCCATTGCCTCCAGCTAGGATAACAAGTGCATTTTCTGTATTTTTCATTTATATGATATTTATATTATATAAGTTTATTATAGAATCATAAAAATAATTAAAGTCTACAGTAGTGATTAGTTTAACCAAAATATTAAATAAATTATATTTAACTAAGTTTTCATTCTACTTATTGTTATTTCTAATATTAGTAAGTTTTTCCATTACGTTTTATTTAATGCTTCCAAATAATGACTTGGTTAAAAATCCTTTGCAATTACAGTACTTTTTACTAGCTGATGTTTTTTTTGTTATAATTTTACTAGCTCTTATAATTAGGCAATTAATTTTAATTATTATTTATAGAAGAAACCAAAAAGATGAGTCCAAGCTATATATTAAATTTGTAAATTTATTTGCCGCTATGGCAGTTGGTCCAACATTGGGACTTGTAGTAATTACCTCTCTTTTCTTTAATTTAGAATTTAGAACTTGGTATGGTGGGGCAGTAAAAAATGCCGTAGTTAATTCTAATATAGTTGCTAGAGATTATGAGAATGAAATACAGGCTGAGATTATTTCTGACACACAATTAATTATGAGAGAAATTATAAAAGTTTCTAGAAATAATGAAGTTAATATAAATGCAATTAACCAAGGTTTAAGTGAATTTATTAATTTAAGAACAATCTCAAATATTTATCTTTTTAATAGGACAGGTGAAATTTATTCAAACTTCAAGGATCAAGAAAATAAGAATTATTTACTCCCCTCTGATGATATTTTTGAAATACTTGATCAAAATAGAGTGTATATTTTTCAACTAAATAAAAATTCTATTTCTGCTTACAAAAAAATTAATTTTTTAGGTGATGTGTTTATGCAAGTAAATAGAGAGTTGAACACAAATATTTGGGAGCACGTTTCAGCGACGAAAGATGCTTATAAAATTTATACAACTAAAGAAAGTGAAAGCGCTGGTATTCAGATCACTTATTCAATGATATTTGTTTTATTCTCCATAGGTTTTATTTTGATAGCTGTTCTAATTGGCTTTAATTTAGCTAGAAGATTATCCAAACCAATTTCTAATTTAATAGAATCGGCAAATGAAATTTCTAAAGGTAATTTTGACTCTAAGGTTTCAGAGATAGATCAATTTGATGAAATTAAGGTACTAATTTCTTCCTACAACAAAATGATTGGAGAAATTGAAAACAAACAGAACCAATTAATATCAAAAAGTAACGAAGATGAAGAAAAAAGATTATTTATTGAGGCAATATTAAGTTTGTTAACAATTGGCGTGATATCATTAGATGAAAATTTTAATATTATATTTTTTAATCAAACAACTAACACCCTTTTTAAGGGAACAAAAAAACTAGAAAATAATAAAAGTTTTTTATTTTACTTTTCTGAATGGTCTAAAATTTTTAACAATTTTAAAACATCAAAAAAAATTCTTGAAAATTTTCAGACAGAAATTCTAATTAATGATGATCTTAGAAATTTTAATGTAAGAATTATCAAAGAGTTCAAAGAAGAAGTAATAAATGGTTATATTGTTGCAATTGATGACACAACATCATTTATCTTAGCAGAAAAACATGCCGCATGGTCTGACATTGCAAGAAAGATAGCTCATGAGGTTAAGAATCCATTAACACCAATTAAATTGTCAGCTGAGAGAATTGAAAAAAAATATCAAAATAAAGAATTTGATAATGATGATATTAAGGTTTTAACAAATACTATATCAAGACAAGTTGATGATATTGGTAAATTGATCGATGAATTTTCATCATTCGCTAGAATGCCAGAACCCGAAATTAAACTTGATAATTTATCAAAATGTTTAAATGAGTCATATTTATTGTTTTCCAATTCTCATAAAAATATTAAATTTAATATCAACGTTGGTAATATAGATTTATTTTTTCAGTTTGATAAATTTCAAATATCTCAATGTTTTAATAATCTTATTAAAAATGCAGTTGAGGCAGTAGAGAGAATTCCTAATCCTTCAATTTCTATTAATTTGAAAACTGATAAAAATTATATTTATATTGAGATTATTGATAATGGTATTGGTATATCAAAAGAAAAGGCAGGTAAAATATTTGAGCCATATTTTACCACTAAAAATAAAGGAACTGGACTTGGATTATCCATTGTCAAAAAAATTATAGATGATCATAATGGTAAAATAAAAATAGATAAAAATAGACAGATGGCAGGTACTACTAGTTTAATTATTTTTGAAAATACAAATGTTTAAAGTTTTAATTATTGATGATGAAAAGGATATTTGTTTTTTAATTTCAGAGATATTAAAAGATGAAAAATATACGACATTTACTGCCCAAAATTCTGATGAAGCAATTTCTAGTTTTAATAAAAATAAACCTGATTTAGTAATTCTTGATGTATGGCTATCTAATAGTAAATTAGATGGAATTGAAATTTTAAAAGAATTTAAAAATCTTAATAACAATATTCCGGTTATTATTATTAGTGGCCATGGAACAGTAGACTTAGCTGTAAGTGCTATTAAAAACGGAGCTTACGATTTTTTAGAAAAGCCATTTAATAGCGATAAATTAACTATAATAAGTAAAAGAGCAATTGAAAGTTCAAAATTAATAAATGAGAATAAAAATTTAAAGGATCTTATAGCTCCTAATATTTCTTTAATCGGTAATTCAAATTTTATAAATACTGCTAAAAAAAATATTTTAAATTTTTCTAAATCAAATTCTCGTTTATTAATTGAAGGTCAATTTGGTGTTGGAAAATCATTAATAGCCAACCAAATTCATCAACATTCTAAATATAAAGAAAAAATACCTCTAAAAATAGATTTTTCGACTTTAAATGAAAATAATTTAGAGGATTTATTTTCTGAAGACTCAAAAAAATTAACTGATAATCTTTTTATTAGATCGAATCAAAATACTCTTATTTTATCAAATGTTGAACAAATTCCTCTTAAATTTCAAAAACAATTTTTATTTTTTATAGAAAATCCTGAATATTTCAAATCATCTGACGTTGAAATAGATCATAAAATTATTACTACATCAGAAAAAAAATTAGACGAAGAAGTAGAAAATGGAAATTTTCTGATTAGGCTTTATGAGCGTTTAAAAGTAGATCACATGATATGCCCTAGCTTATCTGATAGAATTCCAGACATTCAACCAATATTAAATTATTACATTTCTAAATTTAATACTAAAAATATTAATTTATCTTTCTCAAAATCTGCAATCTCTAAATTAGAAATGTTTGATTGGCCTGGAAATATTGCTCAATTAGTTAATTATGTTGAAAAAACTGTTATTTTAAATCAATCTGCCACTGAAGATTTGATCCTCGATGTTGATAATTTGGCTCTTGATATGGGTGATTATAATAGCGAACAAATGTATTCAAATAATCATGATTTATCATTAAAAGAAGCTAGAGTAGAATTTGAAAAAGAATATTTATTATCGCAAATAAAGAGATTTAGTGGTAATATCTCTAAAGTATCAGAATTTACTGGTATGGAAAGAACAGCTCTTTATAGAAAGCTTAAATCATTAAATATTTCAGTTAATTAGTATATATGAAGACTATAATATGTGGATCAGGTGATGTTGGTTTCAGCATTGCTGATAAATTATCTAAAGAAAAATTTGAAGTCACTGTTGTAGACGAGCCCTCTGATAAACTAAATAAAATATCTGATAATCTAGATGTTAAGGTTGTTAAGGGTATACCTAGTCTGCCTTCTGTATTAATGAATGCTGGAGCAAAAGATTGTGAAATTTTAATTGCTGTTACTAAAAGTGATGAAACTAACATGATAGCATGTCAAATTGGGCATTCATTATTTGGAATACCAAAAAAAATTGCTAGAATTAGGCAGCAAGATTACCTGAGAGGAGAATGGCAGAATTTGTATGCTAAAAATGATTTGCCGATTGATGCAATAATCTCTCCTGAACAAGAGGTTGCTAAAGCTTTTCATCGCAGAATTATTTCTCCAGGTACTATAGATATGGTTGAGCTTTCAGAAAAACAATTAAAATTAATTGGTTTTATATGTGATAATAATTGTCACCATATTGGTTTAACAGTAAGAGAATTATCTTTAAAATTTCCTAATTATTTAGCCAATATTTTATTTATTTTTAGAGGTGACAAAAAATTTATTGTTAATTCATCAACTAAAATTGAGAAAGATGATTTGATTTATATGGTTGTTGAAACACAGAATTTTAAAGATGTTTTAAGAGAATTTGGACATAAAGAATTACAAGCTCAAAAAATTGTAATTATTGGAGGAGGGAATATAGGTTTTTCTCTCGCAGAATTAATAGAGGAAAATGATAATAGTATTTCAACAGAGCTAATTGAGATAAATAAGGAAAGAGCTCAATATTTAGCAGCAAATTTAAATAATGTTACTGTTACAAATGGAGATGGCTTGGATAATCAAATACTAGATGAGGTCAATATCGCTGAAGCTGGTTATTGTTTAGCTGTCACTGAGGATGATGAAGTGAATGTATTAGCTTCACTTCTTGCTAAAAGAGCTGGAACAAATCAATGTATGGCATTAATAAATAATAGCTCTTATACATCTCTATTATCAAACATAGGTATTGATATTACTATCGACCCTAAACTAATTACAATTTCAAAAATTTTAGAAAAAGTAAGAGGTGGTGGTATAATGAGTGATTATTCTTTAGGGGATGGATTTGGAGAAGTTATTGAAGCAATGATAAAAAAACAATCGCCACTTTGTAACAAAAATTTAAAAGAATTAAATTTACCAAAAAGTATAAGAATAGCTTCAATATTAAGGGATAAGAAAATAATAATTCCAAATAGTAACACAGTTTTTAAAGAAAATGATGATGTTGTTTTCTTTGCTGAAGCTCAATATATTAATAAATTAGAAAAATTATTATCTACTTATTAATTTATGCCAAATTTAGTTTATTTAAACAACAAATACATCCCTTTTAAAGATGCAAAAATACCTATTGAAGATAGAGGTTTTCAATTTTCTGATAGTGTTTATGAAGTAGTAAAAGTAATAAATAAAAAAATATTAGATTTTGATTTTCATATGAGAAGATTAAAATTTTCAACTACAGAGCTAAAATTTAACTTTAAAGTTAATAGTATATTATTAAAAAAAATTTTTGAAAATTTAATAATAAAGAACAAATTATCTAATGGAATAATTTATTTTCAGATTACAAGAGGTGTTCAGTCACGTGAGCATGCATATAGAAAGAATCTAAAACCAAATATAATTATTTACACAGCTAAGCAAAAATTTAATTTACCAAATAAAAATTACAAAGGTTTTAAAGCTATAACTTATCCTGATATTCGTTGGGGTAGACCTGATATCAAAACCACTTCTCTTTTAGCTAACATTATTGCAGCTACGGAAGCTAGTAAAAAAGGTGCATATGAAACAATTTTGGTAAAAGGAAAAAAAATTACTGAAGCAGCTCATTCAAATGTCTGGATTGTTAAAAATAACAAAATTATTACTCATCCAGCAAATAAAGAAATTTTAAAAGGTGTTACAAGAACTGTCTTAATAAATATAATACATTCTTTAGGTCTTAAATTAATTGAAAAAGAATTTTCATTAAAAGAGTTATATCAATCTGATGAAGTTTTTATTACAAGTTCTGGTTGTTTAGTCACACCCATTACTCAAATCGATAGCATAAAAATAAACAATAAAAAAATAGGAAAAATAACCAAGTCTCTTGCTTTAAGTTTCTATAAGTCTATTATTTAATATTCGTGATAAACCCTAATGATTTAAAAGAAATTTTATATAATATTAGTAAAGATATAATTTTACCAAGTTTTGGCAATTTAAAAAAAAATCAAATTTCCTATAAAGATGGTAAGGATATTGTTACAGATATCGATGTTTCTGTAGAAAAAGAATTGAATAATATTCTTCCTAAATTAATCCAGGATTCAAATTTTATTGGTGAAGAAAGTTATGCAAAAAATAAAAATATTCTGAAATATTATTTATCAGAAGAATATTGTTGGACGGTAGATCCTATTGATGGAACAAGTAATTTTGCAAAATCTAAAGATAGTTTTGCGGTAATGATAGCATTGACAAAAAGTACAGAAATTATCCAATCTTTTATTTATAAACCACTAAATGAAGATTTTATACATGCTGATTATTCAGGAACTTATTATAATAATAATAAAATTAATTTAAATAAGAAAATAAATATAGAAAATGCAGTAGGTTCAATAAGTACAAAATATTGGGATGAATTTAAAACTGAAAAATTAATTTCAATAAAAAATAAATTTGCAAACATTAGTTCTTATGGTTCTATAGGTTGTGAATATTTTGATATTGCCTTGGGAAAGAGAGATTTTGCCTTGTTATCAAGATTATATCCATGGGATCATATCCCTGGAGTTTTCATTGTAAGACAATCTGGAGGACACGATTGTCATTTTGATAAAAAAGAATATAAATTTTATACAGATTCAAGAAACTTAATTGTTAGTAATTCAAAGAGTTTAAACTACGATATTTTAAAATTAATTGAAGGGGGATAATATGGAAATACTAAACGTAACATTTATAGGTCTTGGTGTAATGGGTTATAATATGGCAGGACATCTAAAAAAAAATAATTTTAACACTACTGTCTACAATCGTACATCATCAGTATCTAAAAAATGGGTCAATGAATTTGGAGGAGAATCAAAACAAACTCCAGGAGAGGCCTCTTCAAATGCTGACATTGTGTGTATATGTGTTGGACGAGATGAGGATTTAATTTCTGTTATGGAAGGAAATGATGGAATAATTAAAAATATAAAAGATAATACTATCATTATTGATCATACTACTGCTTCTGCTGATATTGCTAGAAAGTACTATCAACTAGGAAAAGAAAGTAATTTTTCTTTTCTTGATGCACCTGTATCAGGAGGTCAGGCAGGAGCTGAAAACGGCATTTTATCTGTTATGGTTGGTGGTGATCAAGATCAATTTGATAATGCGAAATCTGTTATGAGTGCTTATGGAAAAACAATTGAATTAATTGGTAACGCTGGCTCTGGACAATTGGCAAAAATGATTAATCAAATCTGCATAGCAGGATTAGTGCAAGGTTTATCAGAAGCTATGGCTTTTGGAAAAAAAGCTAATTTAGATATGGAGAAAGTTTTACAAGTTATTTCAAAGGGAGCTGCGCAATCATGGCAAATGGAAAATCGTTACAAAACTATGCTAAAGGGTGAATATGAATTTGGTTTTGCCGTTGATTGGATGCGTAAAGATCTTTCTATCTGTTTTAATGAAGCTGAAAAAAATGGGGCATCACTTCCAGTCACTAAAATAGTTGATAAATATTACGAAGAAGTTCAAAATAATGGAGGGTCACGATATGATACTTCATCCTTAATGACTTTAGTCGATGATAAATAATAAAAGCATCTTATTTGCTTTTGTTTTATTAATTGCATCATCTTTGTTTTGGTCCGGTAATTTTTTTACCGGCAAGATTGCCTCTCTTTATGATTTGACTCCTTTTAAACTTAGTTTTTTAAGATGGTCATTAGCTTTTCTTTTATTACTACCTTTTACTTATAGAAAAATAATATTAGATTTTAGCAAATATAAAAAAAATCTTCCATATTTGATAATCACCTCAATACTTGGGGTCACTATTTTTAATTCATTTACCTATTTATCTCTTGAAACATCAATGGTTATTAATTCTTCAATAATGACCTCTATTACGCCGCTATTGATAATATTTTTCTCATGGTTAATCTTTAAAACTCAGACATATTTTATGCAATTTTTTGGTATAATATTATCAATTATTGGGGTGCTTCTTATAATTTCTAAAGCTAATTTTAATAATCTAATTAATTTGGATTTTACCATTGGTGATTTGTGGATGCTTGCAGCTGTTTTTTCGTGGGGTTTATATTCTGTTCTTTTAAAAAAAATTGATAGTACTTTGTCACAACTCGCTACTTTGGAAGTAATGATATTTATTGGTTTAATTTTTATTTTTCCATTCTATTTTTTTGAGTCTTTAAATAATTCATTTTTACCAAAAGATTCTAATGAGATATTAATGATTACATACGTTGCAATATTTGCAAGTATAACTTCTTTTTTTGCCTGGAATAAAGGTGTTTCTATTGTTGGGGCAAATAAAGCAAGCCTATTCCTTCATTTGATACCCGTTTTTAGCTCTATGTGGGCAATTTTTTTTTTAGGTGAGATATTCTCTTTCTTTCATTTATTAGGAACTGTCTTTATTATTTTTGGAATTATTCTATCTAATGTTAATAGAAAAACATTATGAAAAAATTTATTAAATCCGAAGAAGAATGGAAAAAAATACTCTCAGAAGAAGAATATTACGTTACTAGACAAAAAGGAACAGAGCCGGCATTCTCTGGCAAAGCTTTTGATATTACTAAAGATGGGATATTTAAATGCAGATGTTGTGGCGCTGAATTATTTGAGAGAACTTCTAAATATGAGTCAGGATGTGGTTGGCCTAGTTTTTTCAAGGGGATTTCAAACGATGCAATTAAAACAGAGCAAGATACTTCACATGGCATGGTAAGAACTGAAATCATGTGTGCTTCTTGTGATGCTCATTTGGGACATGTATTCGATGATGGTCCTGAGCCAACAGGTCAACGTTATTGTGTCAACTCTCTATCTATTCAATATCAAGAATTCGAATAAACTTAATTAGAGTTTTGCTTCAAAAATTCTAAATAATTAACAACGTCATTAAATTTCTCATCGGGAATATCTTTGTATGTCATTTGAAAATAAGTTCTTACCTCTAGAGCAACGTGGGCATAAGGATTTCGACCTTTGGG
>Ga0255755_1002762_pt1 | contig 14001 bp, 10 predicted proteins | sample 011ome_18_FD_179955 | JGI IMG/M metagenome (GOLD analysis project Ga0255755, IMG submission 179955) | Coastal salt marsh microbial communities from the Groves Creek Marsh, Skidaway Island, Georgia - 011501BT metaG (version 2) | ecosystem: Environmental > Aquatic > Marine > Intertidal zone > Salt...
GAAGAACGAGCCAATGGTAAAATTCCAAAACGAAGAAGAAGAAAGTCTTTAAAGAAATGAGCCCAAATCTATTATTAACACCTCTGGAAGTGTAAGATACGTACATGTTTATCCAAAATTCGTATTGCATTGAATAATACAAGTGTTAATATTAAGCCAAACAAGTAATCATAATCAACCTACCGAGAGCCGGATGAAGCGAAAGTTTCACGTCCGGATCGGAAGACGGGGGTACTAGGTAACTAGGCCCCTAGTTTAACAACAATATTGCAAAAGCACACGGTGGAGTTTCAGTATTTGCCGGTGTAGGTGAGCGTACACGTGAAGGAAATGACCTTTACCAAGAAATGTGTGAATCAAAGGTAATCAACCAAGATAACCTTGCGGATTCAAAAGTAGCACTTGTTTACGGACAAATGAACGAGCCTCCAGGAGCACGTATGCGTGTTGGATTAACAGCTCTTACAATGGCGGAATATTTCCGTGATGTAAACAACCAGGATGTACTTCTTTTCGTTGATAACATTTTCCGTTTTGTACAAGCAGGTTCTGAAGTATCAGCACTTTTAGGACGTATGCCATCAGCAGTAGGATACCAACCAACTCTTAGTACAGAGATGGGTGGACTCCAAGAGCGTATTACATCAACAAAAACTGGATCAATTACATCGATTCAAGCAGTATACGTACCAGCTGATGACCTTACTGACCCAGCGCCAGCAACAACATTTGCTCACCTTGATGCAACAACAGTACTTTCACGTAACTTAGCATCAAAAGGAATTTACCCTGCAGTAGATCCACTTGATTCAACATCAACAATGCTTCAGCCATGGATTCTTGGTAATGGGCACTATGATGTAGCACAAGGTGTAAAGAACACTTTACAGCGTTACAAAGAGCTTCAAGATATTATTGCTATTTTAGGACTTGACGAGCTTTCAGAAGAAGACCGTTTAGTAGTATCTCGTGCACGTAAAGTAGAGCGTTTCCTTTCACAGCCATTCTTTGTAGCTGAAGTATTTACAGGATCACCTGGTAAGTACGTAAGTCTTGCAGAATCAATCCAAGGATTTACTATGATTCTTGGTGGTGAATTAGATGATCTTCCTGAGCAAGCATTCTACCTTGTTGGGAACATTGACGAAGCTGTAGAAAAAGCAGCTAAGTTATAATCAATTAATATTAAGTTTCAACAAAACTCAAATTAATTAAGTCTTACGAGTCAGTAAAACAAAATTCTGGTCAAGAAAAACTAGTTTATTCAAACTCGAAAACCTTGACCAGAACTCTCTCTTTTGAGTAATTCAAAAGAACTGAAGAAAAACAGAGGTAAAACATGGAAGTTTGTATTGTAAAACCGGATCGAATTTTTTTTAAGGAAGATGCTGAAGAGTTACTCCTTCCAACAAGTACTGGATACATTGGTATCCTTCAAGAACACGCACCACTCGTAACAGGATTAGACAACGGTGTACTTGCACTTCGCCAAGGAACATCATGGAAAATTCTTGCTCTCCTTGGAGGGTTTGGTGTAATTAAAGAGAACCGTGTAAACATTCTCTGTCGTGATATTGAAGATGCAGCTGAAATTGACGTAGATGAAGCAGAACGCCGTGTAGCAGAAGCTCGCACTGGTATGGAAAAAGCTGAATCTCGTAAAATCTATATTGAAAACCAACTTACGTTTGACCGCGAACGCGCACGTATTGAGGCACACACAATGTGGAAAAACTCAGCAGGTGGTGCACCTGTATTTGGTGGATAATCTTGAAATAAAGATTTAGATCTGCGGGCCTATCAAGGTCCGCAACCTATATATAAGTCTATAGACATTATTTTAAAAACATGTTTAGGTAATAAAATAAACTATCACCTAAACAATTAAAGATTAAACATTATTATTATCATTTGATGCAACAAGATCAACAAGTCCGTACTCACGCGCTTCACGTGCAGAAAGATACTTATCACGATCAAGATCACGTGCAACAGTCGACGCAGATTGCCCTGTTAAATCTACATAAAGACGACCAATTAATTTACGTAAACGAATAATCTCTTCTTTTTCAAGAACAATTTCAGAAGCCTGCCCTTCCATACCACCTTGTGGTTGGTGAACCATAATTCGGCAATGCGGTAATGCAATACGGCTTCCACGCTCACCACCGGCTAAAATAAAAGAAGCCATAGATGCAGCAAATCCAATACCGATAGTTGTTACAGAAGCATCTACATAATTCATAATATCAAATACTGAAAGACCAGCTGTTACCGATCCTCCAGGAGAATTAATATAAAGAAATAAACGACGGTTTGAATCTTCGGCACTTAAATAAAGCATAATACCATTCAATTGGTTTGCGAGCTCATCATCAAGAGCAGAACCAAGGAATAATACACGCTCACGATATAAACGATTATATAAATCAACCCATTGTGGGACTGCTTCACCGGGTAAACGATAAGCAACTTTAGGGACTCCAATTGGCATAAAAAAAAGAAATAATTATATATAGTATATATCTAATAAATGGCAATTAAATGCCTCGATACTAAATAAATATCTTATCAAATAAAAGTTTCTAGACAAAGCATAAAAAGGTCCCTATAATAGAATTATAGTTTTTATCTACACACATACTTTTATGGCAGTACCAAAACGACGAATGTCACGAGCAAAATCCGCAATGCGTAAGTCTCATTGGCAACGCAAAGCAATTGATGCAGCACGTAATGCTTTATCATTAGGTAAGTCGTTAACAACACGTAACGCAAAAGGATTCTATTACCCGCCATCACCTGTTGCGGGAGTATTAAACGAAAATGTACAAGGTTTTGGAAATTCAACAGAAACAGAAGAATAACAAACCATGGTTGTAGGTTTTAACCTACAACCAAAAAACATGGGCATTCCATGAAAATATAAGATATAGACTGACGAACTGAGACGTGTTACTGTATAATAAAAACAAACGCAAAAAGTAGATTTTGCAATCTCTATCGTTCGGTATGTCTATCTTAACTACAAGTAAAATATCAACGTATATCAAACATAAGGACAGCAAATAACAAACTATGCAAAATTCTTTCAGCTTAGGGTTACTCCATGGAGCACTCTATGGAATTACCCCACTCACTCCATGGTTTATTGGACTCAAACGTTATGTATTTGAAGGACAAGCAAAAGGTCTTTTAACTTTTGCTGGTCTTTTCCTTGGACAAGTCGGTCTTTTACTTGTCGCTTTTTTTGGTGGAACAGAACTTCTTTGGATTTGGTACTACCTTGAACCAGTACTTATGCTTTGCGGTATGCTTGCAGTCGTAAATGCAATGTTTCTTTGTTGGAAACCATGTGAACTTCCAACACAACTTACAAGTCGTAAAGAAGCAGGCCTCTATCTTTTAACCGGAGTGTTTTTTGCACTTTGTAACCCGAATGGTCTTATGTTCGGGGATTCTCTTCTTACAACACTCCCAGAAAATAATTTTGCTTATCTTGGAGGATTTGTTCTTTTATATACAAGTCTCTCGTTTGGGCTTGTGTATATTACATGTTTATCCCCACTCGGCCAAAAAGCATTTGGAGCATGGTCAATTGAACGCATGCTTAACTTTACAGAACCATCACTTGATTTTTTCGCAATTCGACTCCGAAATGTGCAAATTGTAAGTATTGCAACACTCTTTGTCCTTTTCCTTCAATTTTTTGAATTGTTCCCAGATTCATTTACAACATACTATGTTGATACAATGTTTGGTGCAACACCTGCAAAAGGCATTATGCCTAAGCGTGATTTACATTGGATTGAATCTTCTGAAGAATCTACCGATGAAGATGGTTTAGAAGGTGAAAATACGACGGTAAAAGTTTGGAAACTTCAAAGTAAAGCAAATATGAATCGAGCATTTGAAACAGATCCAAGACTTCCATTAGATGAAGCAAGTCCATGGAACACTGTTTACAAATATAATTCATTAAATGAACGACTTGAACGTAATGAAATTTCAAACGAACGAAAAGAACTTGAAGTAGAATATTATGAAGAAGGTGGTTTAGATACATATTTAAATAAGTGGCTTCACCATCCAAAACTTCGTTTAATGTTTAAACCTGATTGGGATACACGCGAAGACATGAAAGCAAGTTGGCTGCAGCAATTAACAGAAATTCGTTTTCAAATGGATGATATTCTTCGTATGCAATATGCGACACAGTATAATGAAGCACGCCCACATCTTCCATTTAATATTGATTATGAGTTTGATTATGATTTTGATGCCGAAAAGCTTGCAAAAGATGATATGGGCATTACCGAAGAAGTTGTACTTGATTTAAAGAATCTTAAGACTAATCCAGATGTACAAGCAAGTGGATTCTTCAACCAGACTTACGAAATGGTTCACCGTGGGGGTGAATTCATGGACTTTTCAATTGTAAAACTCCAGAATTTACCACAAGAAGTTAGTTTCCCATGGGATTATCCAGTGGTACATGCACCTAATGTGCCTGAAATTTCAGCTGGTATTCAAGAAGCGAATGAGACAGATGTGGCTCGTCGAAATGATGTTCAAAATAAAAATGTTTGGTTTTTAGACCCAATTGCTTTAAATACACGCTTCTTAGCGAATGATCCATTACCTGCTACACACGACCGTTGGGTAGGGTCGGATATGCTCGAATTACGTGCACCAAATACAACACGTCGTTGGTGGCTTGGGGATGATCTTGCAACTGAAGAAGATGTGAACTTTCCAATTCCCTCGGCTCGTGAAACCCTTATGGGGAAAGGCGGTCTCCGTCGATAATGTTTGATTTTCCTGTCTTGGTGTTTTCCTGAAAAAATGGATAAATTCCGCTATACTAATCATATAGCGGGATAGAGCAGTCTGGTAGCTTGTAAGGCTCATAATCTTAAGGTCACAGGTTCAAATCCTGTTCCCGCCATTACATTGACATTTCGATTAACAAAATTGCACATAGGTATTACAGTTGAAACATAAAGTGGTTGCAAGATAAATATCTTGAGGAAAGTCCGAACTCTCACGATAATGTACCATAACGTGATAAGTTCACGTACAGAAATGGGAGGAAAGTGCCACAGAAATTAAACTTGCTTCTTTTTATAAAGGAGTGGAGGTGTAATAATGGTTTATTTGTAAAAATAAATTTTGGTAGACCCTTATGGAGAGCAAAAGGTAAATTATCTTGATCACATTTCTTGAGATAATGAACTTGCTAGAAAATTCCAAATATGGAATTTCCAGATAAATAACCACGTAAACAGAATTCGGCTTATTTATGTTTCCTCTACTTAGGTGCATTTTGGGAGTGTAATGTAAGAAAAAATTTTTAGAAGCTCTAGACAAATCCATATCTTTTGATATGATATACATAAGCGGGTATAACTCAATGGTAGAGTGCCATCCTTCCAAGTTGGACGTTGCGTGTTCGAATCACGTTACCCGCTAAAAATACAAAATTCTCTTAAAGTGTATAGACAGAGTCTCTGAGATTTGATATCCTCATATACAAGTGTCTGGCGGGCGTAGCCAAGTGGTAAGGCAATGGACTGTGACTCCATCACTCGCGGGTTCGATCCCCGTCGTTCGCCCGGAGAATGATGTGATCTTCCACGTCTGTTGACGTGTGTGGCGTTTCAAACTCAATAATTGAATTCAAATGAGGCCTGTTATGAAAGTTCGTTCATCTGTAAAAAAAATGTGTCCTAAATGTCGTGTAATTCGACGTCATGGGCGAGTAATGGTAATTTGTGTAAATCCAAAACACAAACAACGTCAAGGCTAATTCATTTTACCTTGATTGCCCCAATTCTTTATTTTGGGGCATTTAATCAGTTGCATGAAACGGATCTTATCATGTATACTGTATATAATAAAACAAGGGGCTATAGCTCAGTTGGTAGAGCGCTTCGTTTACACCGAAGATGTCAGCGGTTCGAGTCCGTTTAGCCCCATCTAAAAAATTACTTGAAAAATATGTATTCTGTTTTGGCATCCTCTTTGAACTTATGCTATACTTTCGTATAGAAAGTCAATTAACTAATATTAGAATATTAAAAGAGGTAGCTTATGGGATTACCATGGTACCGTGTACACACGGTTGTATTAAATGACCCGGGTCGCTTAATTGCAGTGCACCTTATGCACACTGCACTTGTAGCTGGTTGGGCTGGTTCAATGGCTTTATATGAATTAGCTATTTTTGATCCATCAGATCCTGTTCTTAACCCAATGTGGCGTCAAGGAATGTTTGTACTTCCTTTCATGACTCGCCTTGGAGTAACAAACTCATGGGGTGGATGGAGCATTAGTGGAGAAAGTGTAAGCAATCCTGGACTTTGGAGTTATGAAGGAGTAGCGGCATCGCACATTATTCTTTCAGGACTTTGTTTCCTTGCTGCTATTTGGCACTGGGTATTCTGGGATCTTGAACTTTTCCGTGATCCACGAACACAACAGCCAGCATTAGACCTTCCAAAAATTTTTGGAATTCACCTTTTCCTTTCAGGGGTACTTTGTTTTGGTTTCGGAGCTTTCCACGTAACAGGTCTTTATGGTCCTGGTATTTGGGTATCTGATCCATACGGACTTACTGGAGGTGTTGAGCCAGTTGCACCGTCATGGGGAGCTGAAGGATTTGATCCTTACAACCCAGGTGGTATTGCATCGCACCACATCGCAGCGGGAATCGTTGGGATTTGTGCAGGACTTTTCCACCTTAGTGTTCGCCCACCACAACGTCTTTATAAGGCGTTACGTATGGGTAACGTAGAAACAGTACTTTCAAGTAGTATTGCAGCTGTATTCTGGGCAGCATTTGTTGTAGGTGGAACTATGTGGTACGGATGTGCTGCTACACCAATTGAACTTTTTGGTCCAACACGTTACCAGTGGGATCAAGGATTCTTCCAACAAGAAATTGAAAAGCGTGTACAGAAGAGTGTTTCTGGTGGTGCTTCACTCTCAGACGCATGGTCAGCAATTCCTGAAAAACTTGCATTCTATGATTACATTGGAAATAACCCAGCGAAAGGTGGACTTTTCCGTTCAGGGCCAATGGATAATGGTGATGGAATTGCAGCAGGTTGGTTAGGACACGCAGTGTTCACAGATAAGCAAGGGCGTGAGCTTTTCGTACGTCGTATGCCAACTTTCTTTGAAACATTCCCTGTAATTCTTATTGATAGTGATGGTATTGTACGTGCTGACGTACCATTCCGTCGTGCAGAATCAAAGTACAGTATTGAGCAAGTAGGTGTAAGTGTAACATTCTACGGTGGGGAACTTGATGGATTAAGTTTTACTGATCCAGCAACAGTGAAGAAATATGCACGTCGTGCACAACTTGGAGAAGTTTTCGAGTTTGACCGTGCAACTCTTCAATCTGATGGAGTTTTCCGTAGTAGTCCACGTGCGTGGTTTACATTTGCTCACGTAACTTTTGCTCTCCTTTTCTTCTTCGGGCACATTTGGCACGGGGCTCGTACAATCTTCCGAGATGTATTTGCTGGTATTGATCCAGACTTAGATGAGCAGGTAGAATTTGGTGCATTCGCTAAGCTTGGTGATGTAACAACTCGACGTCAAACTGTATAATTACGAGGTAAAATATTATGGAAGCTATTGTTTATACTTTCTTACTTGTTGGGTGTCTTGGGATTCTTTTCTTTTCAATTTTTTTCCGTGAACCGCCACGTATTGCAAAGTAAGGTTTTTTCAAGAAGTTTACTCTTTATAACAACACATTAATTGTTTTGTTACTTTTCGCTGTGAGCTACCTTATTTTTTAAGGTAGCCCACAGTACGTACTCTCTTTTTTTATAATATATTACAAATATAGTCGACCGGAGATTAATGAATCATTAATCATAATTGGAATAGACGCAAGGTCGTAAAAAGCTACTCCCTAAATAACATAAGTGTTTATTTAGCCACTACATTTAATTATTAAGCTCATGATGCAGGTGATTCGAACAATCTCATTAATTCTCTGGCAAAAACTACTACCTTTTTTCCATTTTTTATGTGCATTTTTCCGTGATTTGGTTTTTGGCCTTATCTTTGTTACCGTGCTTACCATTCTAATGTATGGTTGTTGTATTAAAGCTGGTGGATAAAAAATAAGGTTTTATTGATGTAAAAATTTGTGTTCTTTTTGTTTTTGATTTGATGTTTATGTTTTGTGAAAGAGGCAGACCTCATGTGCTTTTATGAGTGCCAGCTATACTCGTATATGGAAGCATTAGTTTTTCTAATCTTCTCAAACACATCAAGGAGAGTTTGATCCTGGCTCAGAAGGAACGCTGGCAGCGTGCATAACACATGCAAGTCGAACGATGAAGCATTCTTCGGAATGTGGAAGAGTGGCGAACGGGTGAGGAACACGTAAGAATCTGCCCCTCGGTCGGGGACAACTCTTGGAAACGAGAGCTAATACCCGATACGCTGTGGAGTGAAAGAATTTCGCCGAGGGATGATCTTGCGTCTGATTAGCTAGTTGGTGTGGTAATGGCACACCAAGGCGACGATCAGTAGCTGGTCTGAGAGGATGGACAGCCACATTGGAACTGAGACACGGTCCAAACTCCTACGGGAGGCAGCAGTGGGGAATTTTCCGCAATGGACGCAAGTCTGACGGAGCGACGCTGCGTGAAGGATGACGGCCCGCGGGTTGTAAACTTCTTTTCTCGAAGAAGAAACAAATGACGGTATTCGAGGAATAAGCATCGGCTAACTCCGTGCCAGCAGCCGCGGTAAGACGGAGGATGCAAGTGTTATTCGGAATGATTGGGCGTAAAGAGTCTGTAGGCCGTATAGAAAGTCTTTTGTTAAATGCCTCGGCTCAACCGAGATCCAGCAAAGGAAACTTCTATACTTGAGGGAAGTAGAGGTACAGGGAATTCCCGGTGGAGCGGTGAAATGCGTAGATATCGGGAGGAACACCAATATGGCGAAGGCACTGTACTGGGCTTTTCCTGACGCTGAGAGACGAAAGCTAAAGGAGTGATTAGGATTAGATACCCTAGTAATTTTAGCCGTAAACGATGGAAACTCACTGCCGAGCGAAATACAACGAGCGGTGGTCAAGCTAACGCGTGAAGTTTCCCGCCTGGGGATTACGCTTGCAAAAGTGAAACTCAAAGGAATTGACGGGGACCCGCACAAGCGGTGGAGTATGTGGTTTAATTCGATGCAACACGAAGAACCTTACCAGGGTTTGAAATCATTTCAAAACTCCTTGAAAGAGGAGCCTCCTTCGGGATGAAATGACAGGTGGTGCATGGCTGTCGTCAGCTCGTGTTGTGAAATGTCGAGTTAAGTCTCGTAACGAGCGCAACCCATGTCTCTTGTTGCTCACTGAGTGCTTAAGAGAGACTGCCGACCAACATCGGAGGAAGGTGTGGATGATGTCAAGTCAGCATGCCCCTTACATCCTGGGCTACACACGTACTACAATGGTAAGGACAATGAGCTGCGATCCTGCGAAGGCTAGCCAATCTCAAAAACCTTATCTCAGTTCGGATTGCACTCTGCAACTCGAGTGCATGAAGGTGGAATCGCTAGTAATCGCTGGTCAGCTATACAGCGGTGAATACGTTCCCGGGTCTTGTACACACTGCCCGTCACACCATGGAAGTCGACTCTTCCCTAAGTCGTTACTCGAACCCATTGGGACGAGGATGCCGAAGGCAGGGTTGGTGACTGGGGTGAAGTCGTAACAAGGTAGCCGTACTGGAAGGTGTGGCTGGAATACCTCCTTTTTAAAGATGAATTAAGCGCGCATTTTTCAACCTAGTTGGCTTGCCACTACAATATGAAAAATGCACCACGCTACGGGCTATTAGCTCAGGTGGTTAGAGCGCACCCCTGATAAGGGTGAGGTCTCTGGTTCAAGTCCAGAATAGCCCATGGCACGGGGGTATAGCTCAGTTGGTAGAGCGCTGCCTTTGCAAGGCAGACGCCAGCGGTTCGAGTCCGCTTACCTCCAGCCAAGCCTAAGTCAATGACTTAGGCATATCAGAATTGCGGTTATTTCAATACACAAAACAAAATCAATCAATAAAGGGCATATGGTGGAGACCTAGGGACCTAGAGCCGATGAAGGGCGTGACAACCGACGATATGCCTCGGGGAGCAGGACGTATGCACTGATCCGAGGATTCCCGAATGGGGCAACCCAATGCATTCCTTCTTGAATTCATAGAGAAGAGAAAGACAACTTGGTGAACTGAAACATCTTAGTAGCCAAAGGAAAAGAAAGCAAAAGCGATTCCCAAAGTAGCGGCGAGCGGAATGGGAACAGCCTAAAAGGACTTAACAGTAATGTAAAGACCAGGTCATGGGACCAAACATATGGCATTGTATGGCATGAGAAACGAAACAGCTGAAACCTGTACCATAGATGGTGAAAGTCCAGTCGTTGAATCACTACCAACTCCAGCCGTTTGGCTCCCGAGTAGTATGGGACACGTGAAATCCCGTATGAATTTGCGAGGACCACCTCGTAAGGCTAAATACTCCTAGGTCACCGATAGCGAATAGTACCGCGAGGGAAAGGTGAAAAGAACCCCTTTACGGGGAGTGAAATAGAACATGAAACCGTATGCTTACAATTTGTGGGAGGATGAACACATCTGACCGCATGCCTGTTGAAGAATGAGCTGGCGACTTAGAAGAAGTGGCAGGTTAAGATTTTCCATCGAAGCCAAAGCGAAAGCATGTCTGATAAGGGCTCTCGTCCCTTCTTCTAGACCCGAACCCAGGTGATCTAACCATGACCAGAATGAAGCTTTGGTGATACGAAGTGGAGGTTCGAACCGACCGATGTTGAAAAATCGACGGATGAGTTGTGGTTAGGGGTGAAATGCCAATCGAACTTGGAGCTAGCTGGTTCTCCTCGAAATGCGTTGAGGCGCAGCGGTTGATTATGGACTTCTAGGGGGTAAAGCGCTGTCTCGGTGCGGGCTGCGAAAGCGGTACCAATCTGTTGCAAACTCGGAATACCTAGAATGTTTTCAATCAGCCAGTGAGACTGCGGGGGATAAGCTCCGTAGTCAAAAGGGAAACAGCCCAGACCACCAGCTAAGGCTCCTAAATAAAAGCTAAGTGGCAAAGGAGGTGAAAGTGCAGTGACAATCAGGAGGTTTGCCTAGAAGCAGCCACCCTCTAAGGAGTGCGTAATAGCTCACTGATCAAGCGCTTTTGCGCCGAAAATGACCGGAACTAAGTTTTTTGCCGAAGCTGTGGCTACATCACACAGATGATGTAGGGTAGAGGAGCGTTCCGCCCAGGGGGAAGCCAAGCGCGTAAGCCGCGGTGGACAGGGCGGAAGTGAGAATGTCAGCTTGAGTAACGCAAACATTGGTGAGAATCCAGTGCCCCGAAAACTCAAGGGTTCCTGCGCAAGGCTCGTCCGCGCAGGGTCAGTCAGGACCTAAGGTGAGGCCGAAAGGCGTAATTGATGGCAAGAAGGTTTATATTCCTTCACTAGTCTAGGCTTAGTCCTGAGGGACGAACAAATAACACTCGGCACAATGGCCTTCCTTGGCAGGAAGGAACAACCCATTGTTGTTTGATGGTATTTTTTCCAAGAAAAGCTCATTCGACTTTGAGTCTAGACTACCTGTACCGTAAACCGACACAGGTGAGTGGGTTGAATAAACTAAGGGGAGCGAGATAACTCTCTCTAAGGAACTCGGCAAATTGGCTCTGTACCTTCGGAAGAAAGAGTGCCCCTCAGGGGGCCGCAGTGAAGAGATCCAGGCGACTGTTTACCAAAAACACAGGTCTCCGCAAAGTCGTAAGACGACGTATGGGGGCTGACACCTGCCCAGTGCCAGAAGGTTAAAGAAGTTGGTCAATCTTTGATGAAGCTAACGACTGAAGCCCTGGTGAACGGCGGCAGTAACTATAACTGTCCTAAGGTAGCGAAATTCCTTGTCGGGTAAGTTCCGACCCGCACGAAAGGTGTAACGATCTGGATACTGTCTCAGAGAGAGACTCGGTGAAATAAAAATATCTGTGAAGATGCGGATTACCTGCACACGGACAGAAAGACCCTATGAAGCTTTACTGTAACCTGGAATTGCTCTCAAGCTTATTTCGCGCAGCTTAGGTGGGAGACGTTGAACCTTTTCTTCCGGGAAAGGGGGAGTCATCAGTGAGATACCACTCTTGGTAAGCTAGAGCGCTCATTTTTAACCGTTATCCGGTAAAAAGACAGTTTCAGGCGGGCAGTTTGACTGGGGCAGTCACCTCCCAAAAGGTAATGGAGGTGTACAAAGGTTCTCTCAGGCTGGACGGAAATCAGCCATAGAGTGTAAAAGCATAAGAGAGCTTGACTGCGAGACGGACATGTCAAGCAGAGACGAAAGTCGGTTTTAGTGATCCGACGGTGCTGAGTGGAAAGGCCGTCGCTCAACGGATAAAAGTTACTCTAGGGATAACAGGCTAATCTCCCCCAAGAGTTCACATCGACGGGGAGGTTTGGCACCTCGATGTCGGCTCGTCGCATCCTGGAGCGGAAGTACGTTCCAAGGGTTGGGCTGTTCGCCCATAGAAAGCGGCACGCGAGCTGGGTTCAGAACGTCGTGAGACAGTTTGGTCCATATCCTGTGTAGGCGTTTAGAGCATTGAAAGGATCTCCCCTTTGTACGAGAGGACCAGGTGGGGACAGACCGCTAGTGTACCAGTTATCCCGCCAGGGGTAAACGCTGGGTAGCTATGTCTGGAGTAAATAACTGCTGAAAGCATATAAGTAGGAAGTTCACCTTAAGATGAGTGCTCTTTTGTCTCAACCGTTCAGTTTTACTGGCAAATGAAAGACAAGGAAGGTCACGGCAAGACGAGCCGTTTGATAGGCATGAAGTAGAAGTGCAGTAATGCATTCTGAAGCTGACATGTGCTAATAGACCGAGGGATTTGATTTTGTATACCATAAGCAAGACTTGCTAGAATTTTCTAGGAAGCGATCGAGCTACTTTGTATCACAGAGTAGTTCTTTTTCTTGGTGTCTTCGTCGAGGTCGAGACACAGCATCCCTTTCCGAACTGCGTGGTGAAAGGCCTTTGAGATAACGATAGGATACGGGTAGCTGTATCTGAAAACATATCGATGCCAAGAAATATTCAATTAGAATGTTTGTTCTAAGATGGAGCTTTATGCTCCATCATAAATTCATAACTTTATAGACTTTTAAACAGAACTTTTTATAAAACGTACGTTTTAATTCATTTGTTTTCACCAGCAATTTCAAACACACTTTAAATAAATTAGATTAATCTATATGATTGTTATAAAACGTCTACATTCAAACTCTGTGTTAGTCTTTTTAGAAGACCTAGTTTCCCTGTATTTTCATTTTTTTTGTACCATTTGATTTACTCACTATGGTATACTAAAAAGTAACAGGTCTAAAACATTTTAGATTGTGTAACTCTTTATAACTATTTATTTCTTCTTTATTATGACTGCAACTTTAGAGCGTCGCGAAAGCGCAACAGTATGGGGACGTTTTTGTTCATGGATTACTTCAACTGAGAACCGTCTTTACATCGGTTGGTTCGGAGTATTAATGATCCCTACTTTACTTACAGCAACTTCAGTATTCATCGTAGCATTTATTGCTGCTCCTCCTGTAGATATCGATGGTATCCGTGAGCCAGTTTCTGGATCACTTATGTACGGAAACAACATCATCTCTGGTGCTGTAATCCCTACATCTAACGCTATCGGACTTCACTTCTACCCAATCTGGGAAGCAGCTTCTCTTGATGAGTGGCTTTACAACGGTGGTCCTTACCAGCTTATCGTATGTCACTTCTTCATCGGAGTATGTTCATACATGGGTCGTGAGTGGGAGCTTTCTTTCCGTTTAGGAATGCGTCCTTGGATCGCAGTAGCTTACTCTGCTCCAGTAGCAGCAGCAGCAGCTGTATTCATCGTATACCCAATCGGTCAGGGTTCTTTCTCTGATGG
>Ga0255755_1002764_pt1 | contig 13999 bp, 12 predicted proteins | sample 011ome_18_FD_179955 | JGI IMG/M metagenome (GOLD analysis project Ga0255755, IMG submission 179955) | Coastal salt marsh microbial communities from the Groves Creek Marsh, Skidaway Island, Georgia - 011501BT metaG (version 2) | ecosystem: Environmental > Aquatic > Marine > Intertidal zone > Salt...
ATGATGTCGGACATCTGCGGCTTCACCAGCTTGGCAGAACACCTTCCGCCCACACAGGTGGTATCGCTGCTGAATCGTTATTTCGAGGCAATGACTGCCATCATTTTTGAACATCAGGGCACCATCGACGAATTTCTTGGGGATGCCATTCTGGCGGTCTTTGGCGCCCCCCGACGACTCGATAATGATCCTGAGCGCGCCGTACGCTGCGCACTGGCCATGCGAGAGGCCATGGCTGCGGTGAACGCCGCCAATGCGGCGGCAGACTTACCCGCGCTGAGCCAACGGATTGCACTGAACACGGGTACGGTCATTGCCGGCAATATCGGCTCGGAGCAGCGGGCAAAGTACGGTTGCGTTGGCCACGCGATGAACGTGACCTCGCGCATTGAGGGTCAAACCGAAGTGGACGAAATTCTGATCGCCGAAGCCACACGCCAACTTCTGCCCGAGGGTGTTTTTCGACTCGGGGAACCCAGAGAAATCATCGCCAAGGGCATTGAAGACTCAATCCTCACCTATCCGGTGCTGGGATTGCAGTAATGACCGAGACGACGCGCCATATCCTGCTGGTTGAGGACAACGAGGTAAACCGGAACATGCTTACCCGCCGCCTCGAGCGCGCCGGACACACCGTGATTACTGCCGCTGACGGCGAGACCGCGCTCAACGCCATGCGAGAGGAACAACCCGCTGTTGTGTTAATGGACATGAATCTGCCGGTGAAGGATGGCTGGACCGCTTGCCGTGAAGCCAAAGCCGACGAGGCTATTCGTGATATTCCTATTATTGCTCTAACCGCCCATGCCATGGAGGAAGACAAAGCACGGGCATTGGCCGCAGGATGCACTGACTTTGCTACCAAGCCGGTCGATTTCCCTGCCCTGCTCTCCGTGATCGCGGCTGCTCTGAATGCGCACAGCTGACGTTGTCACGCAACTGCGTCCGCGTCTCAGTCTCCGCGGCCGACTCTATTTGTTCTCCGGCGCCATCCTTATTTTATTTGCCATCAACGTCGCCGTATCACTCTGGGGAAGTTTTGCGCGTAACGAAAGCTCGCTTGCTTACCAGGAGGCCGTCACCGCCGCACAACTGACAGCCGAATTGGAGCAAAACCTGCAGAACAAACGACAACAAGTGCTGGTATTGGCCACTTTGCGCGAGACCACGGATGACCCGCTGGAAGACAGTCAGCTTGATCAGGCACGGGCCGACCTGGATATCATTGCCGAACGTCTAAGGCAGTTAGGTAATTACGGCGGTGAAGATCTTGAGGCCTATTACCGAAGGCTTCATGACAGCACCACCACCCTGATAGAGCAGTGGCGACAGTTTTATATCCGCTATAACCAAACGGGCCCCACGCCCTCAGTGGAGGACGCGCGCTCCTACAACAATGCCCAGCAGAGACTCCGGGAGCTGGATCAGCGCCAGTCTTTTATCGCGGTTCAACGCGCCACGGCGATAGATCGCACCATCACACTGACCGATCAAATCACGGTAGTCGGCTTCATTGGTTCTATTGCTATCACGCTGGGACTGGTGTTCGCCATGATACGCAGCACCAATGCTTCACTGACCCGCATGAAACGCGGCGTGGAGCGCTTCGGCTCCGGTGATTTGACCTACCGCATTGACGAACAGCGTGACGCCGGTGAAATCGGTGACCTCGCTCGCACGTTCAACGAGATGTCTACCAAACTGCAGACGGCTATTGAAGAAATGAATACCGCGAGAGCGGACGCGGACTCAGCGAACGCCGCAAAAAGTATGTTCCTGGCCAATGTGAGCCACGAGCTGCGAACGCCGCTAAACGCCATCATTGGCTACTCGGAGATGCTTCAGGATGAGTTGAGCGACGACACAGAAGTTAATCGCGAGCAATTTCACCATGACCTCGCCACTATTATCCTCTCGGGCAGGCAGCTACTAACTCTGATCAACGACATTCTCGATTTGTCGAAGATCGAAACCGGAAAGATGCAGGTCAGCTTCGAAGTTTTCAGCCCCGCCGCCTTGCTGGTGCAGGTTTGCGATGCCCTCTCCCCCTTGCTGACTCAAAACAAAAACACGCTGGTGCTTAACATCGATAAAGACAACATGCGCGATATGAATAGCGACCGCGGGAAGCTACAACAAATCGTGACCAATCTTTTTTCAAATGCCTGTAAGTTCACCCAAGAAGGACAGATCACTGTATCGGCATTTATGAATGAGCAAGCGCTGACCGTCACGGTAGCTGATACCGGCATAGGCATGACGCCGGCTCAACAAGCACGGGTATTTGAAGCATTCACCCAAGCGGAGGCCGACACGGGTCTAAAGTACGGCGGCACCGGTCTGGGGCTTGCGATTGTCAGGGATTTTTGCACGATGCTGGGCGGCACTATTGAGGTGCAAAGCAAGCCCAACGAAGGGGCTCAGTTCCGGGTCAGGATTCCGGTTGACCCAGCGTAAGCTCCCGGAGTCGCTTTAACGCTTCCTCACGTTTTTCCAGTTCGGCCCTCATCTGCGCATTGTCGGCTTCTGCTTCGGCAATCTGCTTCTGCAGATCAACAATCAACGCCAGCAGTAACCGCAATGCAGAACCGCGAGCACTGACCGGGTCAGCCTCATCGCTATTCGGCTCAAGATTTTGCGCAGCAATGGCATCGATCAGATCCAGGCCCACGTTCGACTCTTGGCTTGCCTGATCAAGTCCCGATGCGCCGTGCAGGATCAGCGATTCACGCGCAGCCTCATAGTCACCCACTGCCAGCTGCTGCAATGCGGCATCGAAGTGATCGGCAGCAATCGGGCTATCACAGGCGCACAAATCAGTGTCAGAAAGAGCGTCAGCACTCGACGTTTTCGAGGAGCCATCCTGCTGTGACTCGCTTTGACTATTTTCAGGGGACAGTGCGCACCCGGTCATCAACCCAGCGGTAAGAAAAGCCAGAAACCAGACACGAAAACCGTGGTGCACGAAATGAACCCCTGTCTCTTTCGAGGAGCTTAGCATCGAGCAGGCCCGGCACACCAGCACAGTGCGCGATTCAAGCGCCCTGCTCGTGCCGTAGGTGCGGAAACAGGATCACATCACGAATAGAAGGCGAGTTGGTCAGGAGCATCACCAGCCTGTCAATGCCAATGCCCTCGCCCGCGGTTGGCGGCAATCCGTACTCTAACGCCCGGATGTAATCGTGGTCGAAGTGCATTGCCTCGTCATCCCCTGCGTCTTTTGCCGCGACCTGCTCGCGGAATCGCTCAGCCTGATCCTCTGCATCATTGAGCTCGCTAAATCCATTCGCCAGTTCACGGCCACCAACGAAAAACTCGAAACGATCTGTCACAAAAGGGTCGTGGTCGTTACGCCGCGCCAACGGTGACACCTCTGTCGGATACGCCGTGATAAAAGTTGGCTCCTGCAGCTGTGCTTCTGCGGTCTCCTCAAAGATCTCGATCTGGATCTTGCCAAGGCCCCAGCTATCCTCCACCGAAAGCCCTAGATTTTTAGCGACGGCGCAGGCGCTGTCTCTGTCTGCCAAATGATCCAGGGTGAGATCGGGGTTAAATTTGAGTATCGCCTCTACCACCGTCATTCGCGCAAACGGTTGATCAAAGTGGAAAGTGGTGTCGCCATAACGGACCTCGGTTGTTCCCAGTACCGCCTGGGTTAACTCCCGCATGAGTTCTTCGGTAAGGTTAATGGCGTCGCGATAATCGGCGTAAGCCCAGTAAAACTCGAGCATCGTGAACTCGGGATTGTGTCGCGTCGACAAACCCTCGTTGCGAAAATTGCGATTAATTTCAAAAACCTTTTCTAGTCCACCGACCGTCAGCCGCTTGAGGTATAGCTCGGGGGCTACTCGCAAAAACATCTCCATATCGAGTGCGTTGTGGTGGGTGACAAAGGGTCTCGCCGTTGCACCCCCGGCGATGGGATGCAGCATGGGCGTTTCGACTTCCACGAATTGACGTTGCCCAAGAAACTGACGGATAAACTGAATCGTGGCAGCTCGAATGCGGAAAATCTCCCGCACCTCAGGGTTCACGATCAGGTCAACGTACCGCTGCCGGTACCGCATTTCCTGATCGACCAACCCATGGTACTTATCTGGCAGGGGCCGCAACGCCTTGGTCAATAAGCGCCCCTCCTTCATATTAATGTACAGATCGCCCTTACCACTGCGGTGAAGCGGGCCCGACGCCGCCACGATATCCCCGAGATCCCACGTCTTGATCGCCGCGACATCATCGTCAGACAACTGGTCGCGATTGAGATAGAGCTGAATCGTGCCCGACCCATCCTGGATCAACAGAAACGCGCCCCGGTTGCGAATCAAACGACCGGCAACAGAGAACTGACGGTCTGCCGCCTCCAGCTCTGCCTTGTCGTTAGATTCAAATTGGGTCTGCAAGTCGCCCGCGAGCGCCGTCCGCCGAAAATCGTTGGGAAATGCCGATCCCTGTTCGCGCAGGGCTGCCAACTTAGCGCGGCGCTCCGCGATCAACCGGTTCTCGTCTTCTGTTTGTTGGCCGTTATCCACCGTAGACTCCATCACACGTCATCTCACAGCCCTTTTTTGAGAGAGGCCTGAATAAAAGGGTCCAATGCCCCGTCGAGTACCGCTTGGGTGTTGCGGGTTTCGACCCCCGTACGCAAATCCTTGATACGGGAATCATCGAGCACATAGGACCGGATCTGACTGCCCCAGCCAATATCCGCTTTGCTATCCTCCAGCGCCTGTTTTTCTGCGCTGCGCTTGAGCATCTCCATCTCGTAGAGCTTTGCCCGTAGCTGTTTCATGGCGTTATCGCGGTTCTGGTGCTGAGACCGTTCAGTTTGGCAGCTGGTAACTATGCCCGACGGCTCATGGGTAATACGCACCGCTGAATCAGTCGTATTCACGTGCTGGCCACCAGCGCCAGAGGAGCGATACGTGTCGACCCTGAGATCTGCGGGATTAATCTCTATGTCAATGTTGTCGTCGATCTCGGGGGATACAAACACAGAGGCAAAGGAGGTGTGGCGACGACCGCCGCTGTCAAAGGGCGACTTTCTTACCAGTCGATGAACACCCGTCTCGGTGCGGAGCCAGCCAAAAGCATAGTCTCCCTCGAATTGAATGGTCGCACTTTTGAGGCCGGCGACCTCGCCCGCTGACGCCTCTACCAGAGTCGTTTTGAGGCCCTTGTCCTCTCCCCAACGCAGGTACATTCGCAACAGCATTTCCGCCCAGTCTTGCGCCTCTGTGCCCCCAGACCCCGACTGAATATCGAGGTAAGCATTATTGGGGTCCATCTCTCCCGCAAACATGCGGCGAAACTCCAGCTGCTCGAGCGCCGCCTCTAATTGGAGAAGGTCATCTTCCACTGACTGCACCGCATCAGCGTCATCTTCCTCTACCGCAAGCTCTAACAAATCGCTGGCGTCGGCGCAGCCCGCGTCCAACTGCTCTATGGTCGCCACCACCGCTTCCAGTGATGCACGCTCGCGGCCCAGTCCCTGAGCCTTGTCAGGGTCATCCCAAATACTGGGCTCCGATAGCTCCAGTTCAACCTCTGTCAGGCGATCTTTCTTGGCGGCAAAGTCAAAGATACCCCCTGAGCACGTCTGTACGTGCACGGAGATCTTTAATTTGAGTGACGAGCGGTGCTACTTCCACGGTCTAGGCTCCAATATCGGAAAAGTCGCTGGCCATCGGTAGCGCAACATAAGCACGACGGGCCGGCACAAAAAGATAGGGCGAGAGTCTAAAGGGTTGCGGGGGCTCGTGCCATACGAGCGCGGCTAAACCTCGAGGCGCGGCGCGCTAAATTGGCCAGAACGAATCGATCACTAATTGCGGCGATCGGTCGCCTCTGTAGTCGTTGATACCCAAACGGTATAGCGCTCCCAAGCGTTGCAACGGGTTCTCCAACCAATCCGCCACATCGATATTGAAGGCAATCGCCTCAACGTCGGTACCGTCAAATTCCAAAGACAACTTGAGATGCTTCTCGCCAACGATGCGGTGGTGCCTCACCGCAAACTCACCGTCAAAGAGCGGCTCGGGGAACTGTTGTCCCCAAGGTCCTGCCTGAGTCACTTGCTCGGCTACTGCGAGCGTCAATTCTTCTGCCTTCAGCGCGCCATCGCTGTCCTGGATGCGCTGCGGTGGCTGATGATTCAGCGTCACAGCAATTGCCTGGTTCAGGGCCTGCTGAAAATCATCAAGGTGCGCCTCGGACAAGCTCAGGCCAGCCGCCATCGCGTGACCACCAAATTTACTGAGCAAACCGGGATGCTGAGTGGCGACCAGATCCAGCATGTCGCGTAGATGGATGCCGGGAATTGATCGTCCAGACCCTTTCAGCCAGCCGTCACCTGCCTGAGCGAACACCACGGTGGGCCGATGAGTGCGCTCTCGGATTCTCGAGGCAAGAATACCAATCACGCCCTGGTGCCACGTGGGATCATAAAGCGTCATGGCAAAGGGCAGTGCATTGGTCGTGAAGTCCAAAGAGGCCAACTGCTGCAGTGCATCCTCCTGCATGGATTGCTCGATATCCCGTCGCTCCCGATTCAATTGATGCAAGGTCTGGGCCCGCTCCCTCGCGGACAGGGAGGATTCAGCCAACAGGCATTCAATTCCAATGGACATGTCATCGAGGCGCCCGGCCGCGTTGAGTCTCGGCCCGACAATAAAGCCGAGGTCAGACGCCGTCGCAGCCCGGTGATCCCGCCCTGCAACTTCGAATAAAGCCTCAATACCCGGTCGCGCGCGCCCCGAACGGATGCGCGCTAGACCGGCTGCGACGAGAATCCGATTGTTGCGATCCAATGGAACTACATCTGCGATGGTACCCAGCGCAACCAGGTCCAGAGCATCACCCAAATTAGGCGGCTCAATCCCATGATCTTCGAACCAGTGACGCTCCCGAAGCGTCGCTCGCAGTGCGCTCAGCACATAAAACATGACGCCTACGCCCGCGAGGGATTTACTGGGAAACGCGCAACCGGGTTGATTGGGATTTACGATCACATCTGCCTGTGGCAACACTGCCCCCGGCAGGTGGTGATCAGTAACCAATACGCTAATGCCCAATTGGCGCGCCGCCGCGACGCCCTCGACACTAGAGATACCGTTATCTACCGTCACAATCAGGTCTGGCGCCTGAGCCGCCGCCAACTCAACGATTTCGGGGGTGAGACCGTAACCAAATTCGAAACGGTTAGGCACTAAGTAGGCGATCTCGGCCAATCCCATTTGCCGCAGTACCGAGACCGCCATGGCGCAACTGGTCGCGCCGTCGGCGTCAAAATCACCCACGACGAGCACTCGCGCCTCACCCTCAATGGCATCTGCCAGCAACTCAGCCGCATCATCGATGCCACGCAAGGAATGCGGCGGTAGCAGTTTGTTCAGTCCCAGCACTAGCTCATCGGGGTGCTTGATGCCGCGATTGGCATAGATTTGTTTGAGCAATTGGGGAAGCGCTGCCCCTTGCAGCGCCGAACTGATCTCGCCGTTCCAGCGGCGAATCGCGGGTACACTCAAGGGCGACACTGCGCCGCCATGAAGGCGTGAATGGCTGTCAGGTCATTATCGAGCGTATGGAATCGCTCTTCCCGATCAAATAGATCGGAGAGGTGCGGGGGTAATTGGGGTGTCTCGCCTGTGTTGGCCGAAGCCACTGCAGCGGGAAATTTGGCGGGGTGCGCCGTAGCCAAGGTCACCATCGGGCCGTCCCCGGCTCTGTGACATTTCCGCGCGGCAAGTGTGCCGATGGCGCTGTGCGGATCCAACAGCAGTCCGGTCTGCTGCCAAAGCCGGGCGATCTCGTCGCAGGTTTCCTCATCAGACACTCTCGCGCTGGTAAACAGCGATCTGACCCTGGCAAGGGCCGTCTCACTCAGTGCTATTTGTCCATGGGAAAATTCGTCCATTAACGCTGCGATTTGAGGTGCGTCGCCCTCGTAGAGATCGAAAAGCAAACGCTCAAAGTTGGAAGATACCGAGATATCCATGCTGGGAGAGAGTGAGGCCTCGATAGGCTGTCGGGAATATGTGCCGGTCGTAAGCATGCGATGCAAAACATCGTTACGGTTGGTGGCGATCACTAAATTATTGACCGGTAGCCCCATGCGTTGCGCGAGGTAACCGGCGTAGATATCTCCAAAGTTTCCCGTGGGCACAGAAAAATTGACTGGCCTGTCAGGGCCACCCAAGGCGAAACCCGCGTAAAAGTAATAAACAATCTGGGCCATGATGCGCGCCCAGTTGATGGAATTGACCGCCACCAGAGAACGGTTTTCAGGCAAAAAACGCTCAGCAACAAAGCTGGCTTTGACCAAAGCCTGACAGTCATCAAAGTTGCCCCTGACAGCCAGGTTGTGCACGTTGCTACCTTCGACTGTGGTCATTTGCCGGCGCTGCACGTCGGATACCCGGCCGTCGGGATACAGAATAAAAATATCCACGTGCTCGCAGTGACGACAGCCCTCAATAGCGGCACTGCCGGTGTCACCGGAGGTCGCGCCCATAATGACCACTTTCTCACCGCGTCGGGTCAACACATGATCCAGCAAGCGCCCCAGCAGCTGCAGCGCAAAATCCTTAAAGGCGAGCGTGGGTCCGTGAAAAAGCTCAAGTAGCCATTGATCCTGATCTAGCTGCACCAGGGGCGCCACCGCCTGATGCCGAAAATCACGGTACGATGCCTCAACCAATTCCGCCAAGGTCTGTCGGTCGATGCTGCCTTCAACAAAGGGCGCAATAACGGTTGTCGCTAACTCGGTGTAGGACAAACCTCGCATGGCACGGAGCTCATCGGTACTGAAGTGAGGCAGCGATTCGGGCAGATACAAACCACCATCGCTGGCTAAACCTGCCAGCAAAACACCTTCAAAATCGAGGATCGGCGCCTGTCCGCGGGTACTAAGGTACCGAATACTCACCGCAGTGCTCCCATACCAAGCGCCATCAGTCAAAGGCCTCGACGCGAATCAACGCCAGATCTGGCTGCACTTCCTCCAGCGCCACCACTGCCTCAACGGCATCACTGATCAGGGACGCCGGCACTGCATGGGTCAAAATGACAATCGGTACGTCGGTATCACCCTCTTTCGCCGCCTTTTGCACCAGAGACTCAATGCTGATTCCTCGAGCGGCTAATTTCTGGGTGATATCTGACATCACTCCGGGACGATCAGTCACGTGTAACCTCAAATACCACTCGCTACTGACCTCTTCCCAAGGAGTCACCGGTATCGCGTTAAGTTCCGCTACGGGAATGCCTAATGGCCGGGTGCCCGGTCCGCACTCCCGCGCAATATCGATAATGTCGGAACAAACCGATGAGGCGGTAGCGGCGCCGCCGGCCCCCGGTCCAACCAATAGCAATTCACCCACGGCGTCGGCTTTCAACATAATGGCATTCAATACGCCATCAACCCCGGCAAGCTGCTTGCTCTCAGGAATTAAAGTGGGATGCACCCGCATCTCTATCCGACTCCCGGAGCGGCGCGCTATACCAAGATGCTTGACGCGATACCCCAGCGCTTTGGCGTAATCGAGGTCCTCGGGTGTAATGTTTTGAATGCCCTCCTTCGCGGGGGCATCAATACTCAGGGGCACACCGAAAGCCAGCGAGGCGAGGATAACCAGCTTGTGCGCGGCGTCAGTGCCATCGATATCAAATGTGGGGTCAGCCTCGGCGTAACCGAGGGATTGTGCTTCAGACAACACGTCTTCAAACGCGCGGCCCTTGTTGCTCATCTCGGTCAGAATAAAATTGCCCGTACCGTTAATGATGCCAGCCACTTCGCTCACGACATTTCCCGCTAGCGCTTCCCTGAGACTTTTGATCACTGGGATGCCCCCCGCAACCGCCGCCTCAAAACACAGGTGAACGCCCGATGCCTCAGCCAATGCGAGTAGCTGATTACCATGTTCCGCAATCAGTGCCTTGTTTGCTGTGACCACGTGCTTCCCTTGCTCGATGGCCAACTTGACCAGCTCATGGGCAACGGTGGTGCCGCCAATCAGTTCAACAACCACATCAACATCGGGATCTCGCGCCACATCCATCACTTCGCGACTGATTTTTGCGTCGCCATAGAGGTGGTCCGAGTGGTCTCGGCGTGCGCCAACATGCGTCACACAGAGTTCTCGCCCGCATCGCGCTGCCAGCAAGGACAATTGATTTTGCAGGATCGAAATCGTAGCGAGGCCCACGGTGCCCACGCCACAGATACCAATTCTCAGAGGCGCCATCTCGGTCATGCAGACAGGGTCTCCGTAACGGCGGGCGGCCCTTGACGCAGCACCCGCTTGATTCCCCGAATGGCCTGCCGCGTGCGATGTTCGTTCTCAATCAGCCCAAAGCGGACAAAACCTTCTCCGTACTCACCAAAGCCCACGCCCGGTGAGACAGCAACGCCACCGCTTTGCAACAACAGCTTGCTGAATTCGACGGAGCCCATGTGACGAAAGGCTTCAGGAATTTCAGCCCACACGAACATGGTGGCTTTGGGGGGAGTCACAGGCCAGCCGGCCTCATTAAGGCCTTGGCACAGCACGTCTCTGCGCCGCCGATAAGTGTCGCAAATATCCCGCACACATTGCTGATCCCCCTCAAGTGCAGCGATGGCCGCCACCTGCACCGGGGTAAAAATTCCGTAGTCGAGGTAGGACTTGATCCGCGTCAGAGCGGCAATCAGCTCGGGATTGCCGCAGCAAAAGCCCACCCGCCAGCCAGGCATGTTGTAGCTTTTAGACAGGGTAAAAAACTCGACGGCAATTTCTTTAGCACCCGGCGCCTGCAGAATACTCGGCGCGGTGTACCCGTCGAAAACGAGGTCCGCATAGGCCAAATCATGAACAACCCAGATGCCATGCTGTTTGGCGATCTCAACAACCCGCTCAAAAAATGGCAGTTCAACGCAATGTCCCGTCGGATTAGAGGGAAAATTCAAAACCAACATCTTGGGCTTTGGGTAGGTATTGCGAATGGCTTGTTCAAGCTCATCGATAAATTCAGCCTCGCTGCGCATCGGAACGTGACGCAGATCTGCCCCCGAAATCACAAATCCATAGGGGTGGATGGGATAACTGGGATTAGGCACCAAGATCGCGTCACCCACGCCAGTGGTGGCCAATGCCAGATGTGCGAGCCCTTCTTTGGATCCCAACGTGACGATGGCCTCTTTGTTGGGATCCAGAGTGATCCCGTAGCGGTTCTGATACCAGTTACAAATCGCCTTACGCAATCGTGGAATACCCTTTGACTGCGAGTAGCGGTGGGTATCACCGCGCTGGGCCGTTTCGCGCAACTTTTCGACGATGTGGGTAGGGGTGGGTTGATCGGGATTACCCATCCCAAAATCAATAATATCTTCGCCCCGGGCGCGCGCTTCCTGCTTCAACTCTCCGATGATATTGAAGACGTAGGGAGGGAGTCGTTCAATGCGTTGAAAATGGGTGTCCACGGAAAATCTGCTCTCTGACGTGTGCGCTCAATCCAGATCCAGCACCGTCGCCAAATCGGCGGCAGGACGGTATCCGGGTATCATTTGCCCGGCGCTGGTGATGATCGCCGGCGTGCCCGACACCCCCATCTGTTGCCCCAGCGCATACTGTGCGGCCACGGGATTACCCGCGCACTCGTTAAGAGGCATTTCCACACCTGCTTTAAGTTCTGTCAGCGTCGTCTGCCGGTCCTCAGCGCACCAGGCAGTCGCGAGTTTGGTCGCGCCCTCTGAGGGAATCCCGCCACGAGGAAAGGCAAGGTACCGGACCTCGATGCCCATGCTGTTCAGTTGAGCTACCTCACGATGCAGCTTCTGGCAATAAAAGCAGGTCACGTCGGTAAACACGGAGATATAGTCTCTTGCCTCTCCCTTGGGCTTGAACACCACCATATCGTCGAGCGATATCGACGCCAGTTGCTCTGTTCTCGCCAGCGCCCGGCGCTCCTCCGTCAGATTGGTGGCACCCAGCATTGAGGTCTTGTGTAAATCACCGTTGAGGAAAAAATAAGCACCGTCATCAGTCGCGTAGATCAACGGGCCATTGATAATCTGCACCTCAGATATCCCGGGTGCTGGGCTGGGTTTAATTGATGCAATGCCCACGGGCTGTCCTGCGAAACCACTCAGTGAAGCCGTGAGAATATCCCGTGGATCCTCCGCCAAGACCGCACCGGAGAGGGCAGAAGCGCTCAGTAGCGCAGCGATCAGCGCCAAAAAACGCCGAGGTATCGCGCCCCTTCGCACTGACGCTAGGATTGGGTTCATCTTCCTGATTCCTCCCACAACTTATTGCCGATTAAACTGACCCAGCGGGCTTATGGTGCTTTACGGGCTGGCTGAGGCTCTCGATTCAAAGGGCGCACACTCTTAGCACCCGAATCAAAGGAAAGGCCTTGTAGCGCTGTAGACGCTGCAAGGCCCTTCACCTGTGTTTATGGTGCTCTTTGCGCCGCTTAACTCAGTGCCTGAGTGTAAAGGATGCCCGCACCCCTTGCGACTGATACCGGGCGCTCCGCTCGATGACTGTCACACGTGCCCTAGCGAGCGGCGTTGCCTCAGGAGGAGAGCTTTTCCTTGATTCTCGCTGCTTTGCCCGAAAGCTCACGCAGATAGTAGAGCTTGGCTTGTCTGACATCGCCACGACGCTTGACCGTGATGCTGTCAACCAGCGGGCTATAGGTTTGGAAGGTTCGCTCAACGCCCACACCATGGGAGATCTTACGTACGGTGAAAGCAGAGTTAAGTCCGCGGTTTCGCTTGCCAATGCAAACCCCTTCGAAAGCCTGCAGACGCTCCCGGGTTCCTTCTTTGACGCGAACCTGAACCACAACGGTGTCACCGGGAGCAAACTCCGGCACTTCGCGTGTCATCTGCTCGGCATCCAGCTCTGCAATTATCTTGTTGGTGCTCATTACACTCTCCTATCGCCGTGAACGGCTCACGATCGATATCCTATTCGTTGTGTCTGTTGGGCCCGTCGCACTCAACGGAGCGCGTTCCGGCGCGATTTCGGCTGCTAGGCACACGCCAGCAGCAGGGCCAGATTCGGACAGGGGCGGGATCATACCTGCTGATTTGACGATTGTCTGCCCCCCTATTCCTGTGAAAGATCCCACTTATCCAACAAGGCGCGATCCGCCTCGCTCAGACCCTCCATCGTCATCAGGTCCGGGCGCCGATCCAGCGTCCGCCGCAATGACTGCGCACGGCGCCACCCGGCAATTTCCTCGTGGTGGCCGCTCAGCAGCACAGAAGGGACTGTAAGCCCCTCGTAGGTCTCGGGTCGGGTGTAATGCGGACAATCCAACAATCCCTCGGAAAAGGAATCCTCAGCGGCAGAGGCCTCGTGGCCCAGTGCTCCAGGTAGCCAACGAACCAAGGTATCGATAAGAATCATCGCGGGCAATTCCCCGCCACTGACGACATAATCGCCCACAGAGACTTCCAGGTCGACATGACGCGCCATAAAGCGCTCATCGATACCCTCGTAGCGACCTGCAACCAGAATTAATGCTTCCTCGCTCGCAAGCGACTGCACCAACGTGGCGTCCAGTGGAGTTCCCTGCGGGCTCATCGCCACTACCTTGGCATTTTCACCCGCGACCCCTCGCGCCTTCGCAAGGGCCGCCGCGAGTATGGGGGCCTGCATCACCATGCCCGGCCCCCCGCCGTAGGGTCGATCGTCTACCGTTCCGTGACGGTCGACTGCCTCCTCGCGAGGATCCTGAAGGTGCAGCTGACAAAGACCACTTTCGAATGCCCGCCCGGTGACGCCCCACTGGGTGATGGCGGAAAACATTTCCGGGAACAGCGTGAGCACTGCCAGCCGTAACTGAGGGGACACATCAGGCGTCGACATACCAATTCACCTCTATCTTGCCTCCCTGCACATCCACCTCGACGATGACACTATCTGGGATCCAAGGAATAAGGTGTTCCTTGTCATCGACGCTTGTCGCCGTCGGCACCACCACCAATACATCATTGGCACCGGTCTCCAAC
>Ga0255755_1002781_pt1 | contig 13939 bp, 10 predicted proteins | sample 011ome_18_FD_179955 | JGI IMG/M metagenome (GOLD analysis project Ga0255755, IMG submission 179955) | Coastal salt marsh microbial communities from the Groves Creek Marsh, Skidaway Island, Georgia - 011501BT metaG (version 2) | ecosystem: Environmental > Aquatic > Marine > Intertidal zone > Salt...
TAATCGTGTTAAAGGAAAAACCCGACGGAATACGCAAGTTTTCTAGACGCTTGAGTTTTGCCACTTGCTCTAGTTCCTTTTCGATGTATCCGGAATATTTCAATCCTATTTCCACCTGCTCCCAGACTTCTTCAGTATGCTCTGGCACCTGTTGCGCCACATGTTCTAAAATTCCCTCTAACTGCAACTGAGGCCGACTCACTAATTGAGCCAGAGGACCGCGCTGCTTTAGAGGAGCGGTCTCCATGCGCTCTAAATAGGCATTGGCGTCTTTTGGCTCCACACTCTGGGCGGCGAGCCATGATTCGGCCGTTTCAATGTCGGCCATTTTTTTCTCAAAGCGCGCCCACTGGGCGTCCTGGATCAATCCAAGCTGTCGACCGAGCGCGGTCAAGCGACGGTCTGCATTGTCCTGGCGGAGGGTAAGTCGAAATTCTGCACGGCTCGTGAACATCCGATACGGTTCTTCCGTGCCTTTCGTGATAAGGTCGTCAATTAAAACACCCATATATGCTTGGCTACGATCCAAGGTAAAGGCTTCCTTTCCATTTACCGCCAAGTGCGCGTTTATACCCGCCATCAATCCCTGACACGCGGCCTCTTCATAACCTGTTGTGCCATTGATTTGGCCCGCAAAGAAGAGTCTCGGAACGATTTTGGTTTCTAAACTATGCGTCAATTGAGTAGGGGGAAAGTAGTCGTATTCGACCGCATATCCCGGCCGGAAAAATCGTGCATCCTCGAATCCTGGGACCTTTCGCAAAGCATCGTGCTGCACTTCTTCAGGAAGAGAGGTGCTAAATCCATTGATATATACCTCCACCGTGTCCCATCCTTCCGGTTCTATGAACATTTGGTGGCTCGTTTTGTCCGCAAAGCGATTGATCTTATCCTCAATACTCGGGCAATACCGAGGTCCCGATGATTGGATCGCCCCGTTAAATAGGGGACTGCGATCAAACGATGCACGTAGAGTATCATGCACTACCTCGCTCGTGTGGGCAATCCAACAAGAGCGTTGTTTCGTTAAAGCCTTGGTTGGGGTGTAAGAGAATTTTCCGGGTTTTTCGTCGCCTTTTTGTTCTTCAAATTGGCGGTAGTCTAAACTTCGTCCATCCAATCGCGGAGGCGTTCCGGTTTTCATCCGGCCCGAATCGAATCCCATACCTTGTAAGCATTCTGTGATGCCCTTGGCGCTTCCTTCGGAGGAGCGTCCACCTGCCATTTGTTTTTCGCCAATGTGCATGACACCATTCAAAAAAGTTCCACTGGTTAAAACGACTGAACGTCCCAGTACACGGTTACCATTTTGAAGCACTACCCCGGTCACTCCGTGGCTATCCGTCAATACCTCATTGGCCGTACTTTGAACAAAGTGAAGATTTTCCATTTGTTCCAATGTCAGGCGCCAAGTTTCGGCAAAACGCCAACGATCCGACTGAACCCGTGGGCTCCACATAGCCGGTCCCTTAGAACGATTCAGCATACGGAACTGTATAGCTGTGGTATCGCTGATGATTCCACTAAAACCCCCTAACGCATCGATTTCACGTACAATTTGGCCCTTTGCCACGCCTCCCATAGCGGGGTTGCAGCTCATTTGGCCAATAGTCTGCATATTCATGGTCACCAAAAGAGTTTTGGATCCCATGCGTGCCGCCGCACATGCGGCTTCACAGCCCGCATGTCCCGCTCCAACTACTATTACATCGTATGTCATTGTTCCACGTGAAACATTCTACCAAGTCATTCCAAAGCGCCCTGCTTCGGCTATGTATTTTTCTTCCAGCTGGCGCATGATATTTTTCTCTGCATCACTTGCATCGCCATAACCACACAAGTGCAAAAATCCATGAACATGCACTCTCGCCGCTTCATGACCCACAGGTACACCTAATTCACGTGCATGATCGTTGATACGCTCTACACTGATGGCTAAGTCCCCATGAATCCGATTCCCGCGGCAACGATCAAAGGTGATGATGTCCGTGTAATAATCGTGCTGCAGATAGGTTTGATTGACTTCCAGTAAGCCTTCATCACTGTAGTACGCAATATGGAGAGATCCCCAAACTTTTCCTTCTTCCTCCGTCACATACTTAAGCCACTCCATGATTTGTGACTCATGAAACAACCAAGGGAGCGGGAAACTCTCTGGAGTCTCCATACTAGCATCCAGGAATTTTATCGACCCGTCGCTGATGGCGTCCTCCTTCAAAACGTTCGTGGATAAATGCTGCCACACAAGCTAAGGCCTCTTCAGTTGAAATAAACCGTGCCGGGAGGGCGATAACATTCGCATCATTATGCTGAACAGCTAACGCTGCAATCTCTCGATTCCAACATAACGCAGAGCGTACAGCTGAATGTTTGTTCACGCTCATATTGATTCCATTTCCACTTCCACAGATGACAATACCTCGGTCCGCACGTCCTTGGACGACATCCCCCGCGACAGCATGAGCAAAATCGGGATAATCCACGGAATCCGATGTATCGCAACCATGATTAATAACCTTAATACCTTGATTTTCAAGGTATTCTGATATTTTCGCCTTTAACTCAGGACCTGCGTGATCGTTGCCAATAGATACCGTGGAGATCTTGTTCATAACCTGTTTATTACGATGCTTTGTTGTTCATTGCTGGATTATTATTCTAAGCGGCTAAGGATTCATTCACCATGTTATGGACATCATACCCTCGTTTACTGACAAATTAGAACGAAGAGAGTTTTCCACGAAATACGCTAGTCAATACACTCAGCTCAATGTGAATAGTAAATAGTATTTCAAAGGTTTTCAAGTGTTTAAGAAAAACAACCTGGTTCATATTCTGTGAATAAGTACTCATAACTGAACCAAACAAATTATTCCATACTTCTTCTACACCTTATCAACCGACTACTACTATAACCATTCTTCTATCTAAAGAAAAAAGAGTTTAATGTTTATATGTTGAATTCAATGCCTTGAGCCAAAGGAAGGCTGTGACCATAGTTCAGTGTATTCGTCTGTCGACGCATATACCCTTTCCATGCATCGGATCCACTTTCACGGCCCCCACCTGTTTCTTTTTCGCCGCCAAATGCACCGCCAATTTCAGCTCCACTGGTTCCAATATTAGCGTTCGCAATCCCGCAATCAGATCCGCCAGCACTGAGAAAGCGATGGGCTTCTTGCATGGAGCCAGTCATGATGGCAGAGGAAAGTCCCTGTGGAACACCGTTTTGTAAGGCAATAGCTTCCTCGAGTGTCTCGTATTTCATGACATACAACAAAGGAGCAAAGGTTTCATGTTGGACGATGTCCCAATGATTTTCCACTTCTGCGATCGATGGGCTAACATAGCAGGCACTAGCTTGATTTTTCAACGCACCTCCTTTTACTAAGAAGCGTCCACCTGCTTTTTCGACGGCATCCAGAGATTGGAGGTACATTCCTACGGCATCGGTATCAATTAGAGGACCCATGTGGTTTTTAGCATCCAGAGGACTTCCAATTTTGATTTGTTTGTAGGCGTTCACAATCGCATCGCAGACCTTCTCGTAAATGGATGAATGAATGATTAAGCGACGCGTAGAGGTGCAACGTTGACCTGCGGTACCAACCGCTCCAAAAACTGCCGCGGTGACGGTCATTTTTAAATCCGCGGTATCGGTAATGATCATAGCATTGTTTCCACCAAGTTCTAAAATTGACCGGCCTAAACGGCTTCCAACCCGCGTAGCGACATCTTTACCCATTCGAATAGATCCCGTCGCTGAAATAACGGGTATACGTCCATCTTCAGCCATCCATACACCTAGGTCACGTCCACCCGTGACAATGGTGGATAAACCCTCTGGGAGTTGGAGTTCGGCCGAAACTTCATTCCAAATTTTTTGACAAGCCAAGGCACACATGGGGACTTTTTCGGATGCTTTCCAAACACAAGCGTCACCACAAATCCACGCAAGGGCCGAGTTCCAAGCCCAAACAGCCACAGGAAAATTAAACGCAGAAATAATACCTACTAGTCCTACGGGGTGCCACTGTTCCATCATGAAATGGTCTGGACGTTCACTCTTAATAGTCAAGCCCGTCAGTTGGCGAGAGAGACCCACGGCATAGTCGCAGATGTCAATCATTTCTTGGACTTCTCCCAAACCTTCTTGGTAGGATTTACCCATTTCATAGGAAACAAGCATACCTAAAGCCTCCTTTTGTTCGCGCAATTTGTTACCAAAAACACGTACTGCTTCACCCCTTTTAGGTGCGGGAACTTCGCGCCAGAGCACTTGGGCGGCTTGGGCTGCAGCGATGACTTCGTGGTATTGGGCCTCTGTAGTTTCGGAAACAGAGCCAATCAATTGGCCATCCACAGGGGAAAAACTGGAAATAAACTGGTCTGAGTTCAAAGCGCGGGAACCAATCCAAGTTCCAGCGTTTTGATCTTTAAATCCAAATCCAGCTAAAACGGAGGCGATGTGGGTCATGGGAAAATCGTATTAATTCTCCCACAAAGGTAAACCTCATCGGCTGCGCCTTAGGCTACGAGTAAGGGGACTTCGTTTGGAAGTTTTTGGTTTTCAGCGTGGCGACGCTTCATAAATTCTTTTGGCGTGGTGCCCATCATACGCTTGAACGCCGCAATGAAGTTGTTCACATTGGTGTACCCTACGGCATAGGCTAGAGAAGCCACATTGTTTGAACCAAATTCAATCATGCGCACGGCATGTTGAATTTTGTAGGATGTGATGATTTCTTTGGGACCCGTTTGGAAGTGGCGAAGGCAAGCGCGTTGCAGAGAAGAACGGCTCATAAACATTTCCTTGGCCAGCATCTCGACATTAAGGTTTTCCTTCATGTGTTTTTGGACCGTCGCGATTATGCGTTCTTTTTCGGTCTGCTCCATGGGAACCGCATATTTACTGCGAGGGCAAAGGGCCAGGAGGTTGCGAATTTTCAGGACAAATTCCGTGCTATCCATTTCTGATGGAATGCAATCGATGGCCCCATTTTGAAGGCATTGAATACGTTGATTCAACGTGCAATGTTCGGCGATCATAATCGCACACACATTTTGAAGCATTTCTTGTTGGCGGAGTTCGTCCATAATACCTTCTCCGCCATCTTGAACGCCGCAGACGTCGACTATAATAAGTGCAGGAAGTTGAACGTGGAACCCTTGGTTCCATTCACGAAGATGGGCTACAGCCGCTACATCAATGTGGTTACCCTTCAAGAGGTTAGCGAAACGTGTTCGCACCTCTTCCCGGGGGGAAAGGAGTAAAATCATCAGTAAGCTAGGTTTTTGGTTGGTTTGGTGAAATTACCGCTTAATTATGAATATTTATAAGGTCTCATATAGGACTTTGTAACATGTACCCAATATGTACCCGTGATAGTACTCCAATGAAAGACCAACCCCGCGGCAATATTTATTGAAGGCTTTAAAAGGCTTTCAAGCAAGACGGACCAACACAGAAATAAAAAAGGACGCCATCTGGCGTCCTTTATGGAAATGTTGAGGTCTCGAGCGGATTCGAACCGCTGTACAAGCTTTTGCAGAGCCTTGCCTAGCCACTCGGCCACGAGACCTGATTGGGGGGCGAAATTACAACGCTTTCCCGGTAAACAAGGGATTTTCTTCCAAAAAGGACACACACACTGCGTGAACATCCCCATCAATGGGAGGATTCAGTTTGCAAACCTTGACTTCCGAGCGGACTACAGTGGGGTGCTCGCGAAAAATTCGCTGCGTTATTCGGTGTGCGACGGTTTCGAGCAATTTGGCACGTTGGGCCATTTCTTCACTGACAATGATGCGCAATGCGACGTAGTCAACGGTGTCCACCAACTCGTCACTCAGCGCAGAGTCGGACAAGTCCGCCCAGACCGACATGTCAATTCGGTACTCAGAGCCAATGATAGCCTCTTCTTCCAAGCAGCCGTGGTAGGCATACTCGCGTTGGGCTTCGAGGTCAATGCGCTGCAAGGACATCTTACGAAAGAGAAGTCAAGGCTTGATCGATACGGCGTTCAGAGGCTTCTTGACCGATTAACTGCATGACGGTGAAGATGGAAGGCCCTTGAGTGGTGCCCGCAATGGCTAAACGCAGGACGGGACCCACTTGGCCAAATCCATAGCCCTTATCTGTTAGGTAGGCCTTGAAGGCATTTTCCAAAGCCGCTTCGCTGTAGTCGGTTTGGGCAAAAACGCCTTTCAAGTCTGTTACATAACCCGGGGCATCAACGGTCCATTTCTTTCCGACCATGACCTCATCGTAGGTACTAGGGTCTTCGAAAAGGTAGCTGGCGCCCTCGAGTGTATCGCCAATAAATTCGGCGCGGTCCATAAAGAGATGCATGGCCGCTAGGGCGAATGTGTCAGATGGAAGGGTGAGACCACGAGCGGCGGCTTCCGCGCGGTAGGCAGCTACTAAGTCGGTTTCAGACTGTAGGCGCAAATGCTGTTGGTTGAACCACTTGGCTTTGTCAAAATCAAAGCGGGCACCTGCCTTGTTCACTTTGTCGAGGTTGAAAGCCGCTACGAGCTCCTCGAGGGAGAAAATTTCTTGGTTGGTCCCGGGGTTCCAACCCAAAAAGGCGAGCATGTTCACAAAGGCTTGGGGGTAGAAGCCGCGTTCGCGGTAGCCGGAGGCCGTTTCGCCGGTTTCTTCATTGAGCCAGTTTAGCGGGAAAACAGGGAAGCCGAGGCGGTCGCCGTCGCGCTTGGACAATTTGCCGTTTCCATCAGGGCGAAGGAGGAGGGGGAGGTGGGCAAATTCGGGCTGTTCCCACTCAAAAAAGCGGTAGAGCAGCACGTGCAAGGGGGCAGAGGGCAACCATTCTTCGCCACGGATCACGTGGGTGATGTCCATGGTGTGGTCATCGACGACGTTGGCCAGGTGGTAGGTGGGCATTCCGTCGCCTTTAAGGAGAACTTTGTCGTCCAAATTCAAGGTGTTGACGCTTACCCATCCACGGATGCGGTCTTCAAATTTTACTTCTTCGTTGCGGGGCATTTTGACCCGGATGACGTACGCCTCGCCGGCGTCCAAGCGACGCTGCACCTCTTCTTCGGGAAGGGTGAGCGAATTCTTCATGGACGTGCGGGTGATGCTATTGTACTGCCAGTTGGGGTTGCCGGCTTGTTTGGCACGTTCGCGAACCGCCTCCAAGTCTTCTGGGGTGTCAAAGGCATAGTAGGCGTGGCCAGAGGCTAAGAGTTGGTCCGCATAGGCGCGGTACATGGGCTTTCGCTCGCTTTGGCGGTAGGGGGCATGTGGGCCGCCGTGGGGCAATTTGTCTTCTGCACCGATGCCTTCATCGGGTGAAATTCCGCACCATTTGAGCGCCTCAACGATGTAGGCTTCGGCACCAGGGACAAAGCGCGTTTGGTCCGTGTCTTCGACACGAAGCAAGAAATCACCCCCTTTTTGCTTGGCAAACAGGTAGTTATATAAGGCAGTCCGAACGCCACCCATGTGCAGGGGGCCAGTGGGACTAGGGGCAAAACGAACGCGAACCCGACGGTTTTCCATGTGTTTTTCTTTGGGTGGGCAAAGATAACCCACCACGCAGCACCGACCTATCTTTGCAGTATGGAGCGACAGCTATCTGAACAAGAGCAGTTTCGGCGCGAGGCCCTAGAGGCCCTGCGCGCGACCGGCATGGATCCGTTTCCTGCCGCAGAAGTACCCGTCAGTCATTTGGCGGAAGAAATCAAGGCCCAGTTTGCCGCCAACCCTGCGGAGGGTTTTGAGGTATGCGTGGCAGGACGACTCATGACCAAACGCATCATGGGCAAAGCGTCATTTGCTAGCGTTATGGATTCTTCGGGCCGTATCCAGATCTACGTCAACCGCGATGAAATCTGCCCAGACGAGGACAAAGCCCTCTACAACGATGTGTTCAAGAAGCATTTGGACATCGGCGATTTTATTGCCATCAAGGGCCATGTTTTTGCTACTCAGACAGGTGAAACCTCCGTTCACGCGAAAGAGATGTGGGTGCTCAGCAAGAGCATTCGTCCCCTTCCCGTTGTGAAAAAAGATGCGGAAGGCAATACCTATGACGCATTCACGGATCCCGAGTTGCGCTACCGCCAACGCTATGTAGACCTGATTGTCAATGAGGGAGTCAAAGACATTTTTGTGAAGCGCACCAAGGTCTTCAGCACCATGCGCAGCATTTTCAACCGCGCCGGATACCTGGAGGTGGAGACCCCTATTTTGCAGCCTATTCCTGGCGGCGCCTCGGCGCGCCCCTTTATCACGCACCACAACGCCCTGGATATTCCGCTGTATTTGCGCATTGCCAATGAGCTGTATTTGAAGCGTTTGATCGTGGGTGGCTTTGATGGCGTCTACGAATTTGCCAAGGACTTCCGCAACGAAGGCATGGACCGAACGCACAATCCCGAGTTCACCGTCATGGAGATCTACGTGGCCTACAAGGACTACCACTGGATGATGGACATGACCGAAAAGATGCTCGAGGAAATAGCGGTCGCGGTGACGGGATCATCAGACATCAGCGTGGGCGGCAAAGCGATTTCCTTGAAGGCGCCGTTTGCTCGTGTGCCCATTTTGGAAGCCATCAAAACCCACACAGGGTTGGATTTGCTGGGTAAATCAGAAGACGACATTCGCGCTGCCGCCAAGTCGCTTGGCCTCGAGGTGACCCCTGAAATGGGTACGGGCAAGCTCATCGACGAAATCTTCGGCGAGAAATGTGAACACCATTACGTGCAACCCACCTTCATCACGGATTACCCCGTGGAGATGTCGCCCCTATGCAAGCGCCACCGTGACGATGAACGCTTGACGGAGCGTTTTGAGCTCTTCATCAACGGCAAGGAAATCGCCAATGCCTACAGTGAACTCAACGACCCGATCGACCAGCGTGCGCGCTTTGAGGAGCAGCTGACACTTTCGGAAAAAGGAGACGACGAGGCCATGTTTATCGACCAGGACTTTCTGCGCGCTTTGGAATATGGTATGCCCCCTACTTCAGGGATGGGCATTGGCATGGATCGCTTGACCATGCTGCTAACGGACCAATCCAGCATTCAGGAAGTGCTCTTCTTCCCCCAAATGCGCCCCGAAAAGGCCGACTAATCCATGCTTTACCCCGAATCAGCCGGAGAGTCACTAGACTTTCACTTGCTCAAGGGGTATGTTGCCCAGCACGCCGCATCGCGTAAAGGCCGCGAAGCCTTGCTGGCGATGGAGCCCAACCCCATACAACGTGAGGTTGAGCCGGCCCTCTTGCAATCGGATGAACTTTTGCAGCTCATGGAGCGCGGCCACTATTTTCCAGCTGTGGCCATGGCTGAGGTGGACGACGCCCTACCCATGCTGCGCATTCAAAATGCGGTGCTTGACGCCGAGCAGTTCATGGCGATTAAGGCCCAGGCCGAATCCTATGCCAACGGGTATCGGTTTATGTTGACCTACGAGGAGGATGCGCCAATGTTGGCGGCCATGCTCAAACCGTTTCCGCCTACCCCCGAAATCCCTCAAGCCATCGACCGGGTCCTGGAGCGCAATGGGCAAGTTAAAAGCAATGCCTCCCCCGAACTTTCCCGAATTCGGACAGATTTAGGAAAAAAGCGTGTGGCGGCGGACCGCCTGTTTTATAAAGTCCTTAAGCGCTACGAGTCCGAGGGATGGCTGGGCGACGTGCGTGAATCCGTTAGCAACGACCGCCGTGTTATGGCCGTATCCGCCTCGCACAAAAGCAAAGCCCGCGGGGCTTTCCACGGCAGCAGCGCCAAGAACACCTTAGTGTTTTTAGAGCCCACGGAATGCTTGGAAATCAATGCCGAGGTCGGACTCTTGGTGGAAGAGGAACGCAAGGAAATTCGGCGCATCCTCCAGGCGTTAACGCGGGACTTAGCGCCGTACCGTGGCGAAATCAAAGCCACGGATGAGCGCCTAACCCAACTGGATATTTTATTGGCCAAAACCCGCTTCGCGCGTGAAGAGGGAGCCTGCCTCCCACGTCTTAGTTCAGAAGGGGAAATCGATTTACGCCAAGCGATGAACCCTGTTTTACGCCGGGTTCAAAAGGCCAAACAGCGCAATGTGGTACCCTTGGACATTGCTTTGCGCCCGACGCAGCGCTTGGTGGTGATTAGCGGCCCCAATGCGGGGGGGAAATCCATTGCGCTCAAAACGGTCGGACTTTTTCAAATCATGTTGCAATGCGGCATTTTAATTCCGACGCACCCCAAGTCGGTTATGACATGGTTTGGCCGAATCATGGCGGACATTGGCGACGCACAGAGCGTGGAAAACGAGCTTTCTACCTACAGCGGAAAGTTGACCAAAATGAAGGAAATCCTAGCCTGGGCCGACACCCAAACCCTTTGTTTGGTGGACGAGTTTGGCAGTGGATCGGATCCCGATTTGGGTGCTGCGCTTGCCTCCGTTTTCTTGGATGAAATTCACACTTCGGGATCTTACGGGGTGTTTACGACCCATTACAATAGCATCAAAGCATTGGCGGAGGAATTGGACGGATGCTGCAATGCCAACATGGCCTTTGACGTTGAAACATTTGCTCCGCAATACGTCCTGCAGCTCGGTGTACCAGGCTCTTCGTACACCTTTGAAGTAGCCCAGCGTGTGGGCATTCCCAAGCGCATCATGCAGGCGGCGCGCGAAGCCTTGGCGACCCAAACCTTGGCTGTTGATCGCCTGCTTGTTGGTCTTCAAAAACAACGAAGCCAGCTCGACCGCACACGTACCCAAATCAGCGATCGTCTCGCGGACCTTGAAACCCTGAAGACGACCCAGGCCAAATACATTGCGGATCTCGAAACCAAATTGAGCAAAGCCGCCGAAAACAATGCGGAGGTCAGCGACCAACTCATGTGGGGCAAGCGCATGGAGCAGTGGTCCCTCAGTTGGAGCAAGGCGAAAACCCAGAAGGCCAAAAAAGAGATTGAAGAGCGCATTGTCCGGACACTTTCCGAGCGCCATCAAGTGCTGGAAGTCCAAAAACAACGGGCCGAAACGGCCAAGCAAAAGGCCGACCGCGAAGAACTTGAGCGACTTTGGACCCTCCCCGTTAAAGTCGGGGACAAAGTGAAAGTCCTGCAGGGCGCCGGACGCCAAGCGGGCGAAATCCAAGAAATCCGCAAAGACAAATTCTTGGTGAGCCTCGGTGGAGTCTTGTCTGCCTGGATGGAGCGCCCGCAGTTTGTGCACTGGGATGTGCGCCCAGGAGTTGCCCCGGCGAAGCAGAGTTCGGCCAACAGGACCGCGTCGTCCACCGCCGGTAGGCCGGCTGCTGTGGACGCCCCCCAAAAAAACAAAAAGCGAAAGAAGAAGGCGAAAGCTATTCCCTCTGCGCCCCCTAAGTCCGTGGCCGCCCAACAAGCGCCTTCGGCTGCTGCGGTCGACCCGAATACCCCTACCTTGGCGCCGAAGAAAAAACGAAAACGCCCTCCGCGCAAAAAGAATCCCTAACCTATGGAAGAAGCCGTTATCACCCCCTGGATCACCAATGAAGCGGTCGTATTCGGCCTATTGATGTCCCTGTTGGGAGGTATTTTCTGGGCCTCGAGCCATCCCCGGTTATCCGGATTTTTCAAGGTGGTGCCCGCCCTTTTGCTGTGCTACTTTTTGCCCTCCTTGCTCACGAATTTTCACATTGTCCCCAAGGATACCCACCTCTATTTCGTTGCGTCCCGCTACCTGCTCCCCGCGAGCCTGGTCTTGCTCACCTTGAGCATTGATTTGAAGGCCGTTTTTGGATTGGGTCCTAAGGCGCTCATCATGTTTTTCACCGCGACGGCCTCCATTATCCTTGGCGGGCCGGTAGCGATCCTGGCGGTTTCGGCCGTGGCACCCGATTTGGTCGGCGGCGTGGGTCCAGATGCGGTGTGGCGAGGCATGTCAACGATTGCGGGCTCCTGGATTGGAGGAGGCGCCAACCAAGCGGCGATGTTTGAAATTTTCAAACCCTCGGGCGCGCTGTATTCTGCTATGATTACGGTGGATGTGGTCGTCGCGGAAGTATGGATGGCCATCATCCTTTTGGGTGCGGCGAAAAGCGATCAAGTAGACGGATGGCTCAAGGCAGACAACCGCTCCGTGAAGGCTCTGCAAGGAGAAATGGAGGACTTCTTGTCCCGAACCTCCCGCATCCCCACCTTCCCCGAAGTCATGCAGATCCTTGGCTTGGCCTTTGGGGCCGTGGCTATTTCGCACATGGCCGGGGACACGCTGGCCCCCTGGTTTGCGGAAAACGCACCGTACACGGCGAACTTTAGCTTGACCAGTGATTTCTTTTGGATTGTGGTCGTCGCCACAACTTTGGGCTTGTTGCTCTCGTTCACGAAGGCCCGAAATCTTGAAGGCGCCGGCGCTAGCCGATGGGGCTCGGTCTTCATCTACATCTTGGTGGGCACCATCGGCATGAAGATGGACATCATGGAAGCCGTCAAGCAACCGGGCCTCATCCTTGTGGGCGCTATCTGGATGCTGTTCCATATCGCGATCCTCCTCGGTGTTGCCCGCTGGATCAAAGCTCCCTTTTTCTTTGTCGCGGTGGGCTCCAAAGCGAACATTGGCGGGGCAGCTTCGGCCCCTGTAGCCGCCGCCGCTTTCCACCCCTCGCTGGCGCCGGTTGGTGTATTGCTCGCTGTGCTGGGCTATGCGCTGGGCACCTACGGCGGATGGTTGACCGGCCTACTCATGTACCTCGTGAGTGGGGATTCGGCTGCCCTCATGTTGGAGTAGGCACACCGGCTTCAGAAGGGCCGAATGCAGCGTATCTTTTCGCTTCTATTTTTTGCATCCGACATTTCGCATTAGACGCCCAGTTCATGAAAAAATCGCTTTCTCTTTTCGCCCTAAGCTTCTTGGCCATCGGCGCACAAGCCCAAACGGCAGAAGATGCCGCCTTCGTCAAAGGGTTGTACCAGCAAGCCTTGGGAGAACAACAAGGATACCGCTGGCTGGCCAATCTGTGTTCGGAAGCGGGTCCGCGCTTAGCCGGATCAGAAGGGGATGCCAAAGGCGTGAAATGGGCGGTCGAAACGCTTGACACCCTAGGCTTTGATCGCGTATTTACCCAGCCCGTTGATGTGCGGCATTGGGCGCGTGGCGTGGAAACCGCCGAATGCCTCCAAGGCAAAACCAAGCGCCCCTTGCGCGTGACCGCACTGGGTGGTTCCGTGGGCACACCCGGCGGCGACAAGGGCCCAGGGCTGACCGCGAAAGTCATTGAAATTGTAGGCCGCGAAGACCTCGCCGCCAAAGGCCACCTCTTGGCGGGCAACATCGTCCTTTACAACGAGCCCATGGACCCCTGGTTGATCAATACAGGGTCTTCATACGGCAAGGCCGGTTGGCAGCGCTGGGGGGGCGCCTCAGAGGCGGCTAAATATGGAGCGGTGGGCGTGTTGGTCCGTAGCTTGACCCACCGAAACGACGACTTCCCCCATACCGGCGCCATGGCCTACGAAGAGGGCGTGACGAAAATCCCCGCAGCCGGCATTAGCACCAACGACGCCAACTGGCTCAGCGCCGAACTTAAAAAGAACCCCAACCTTCAAGTACACTACACCCTTGGTTGCCACGAAGTCGGACGCGCCCAATCTGCCAACGTCATCGCCGAATGGAGGGGCAGCGAATTCCCCGACCAGGTCATGGTGGTTGGGGGCCACTTGGACTCTTGGGACCTGGGAACAGGCGCCCAAGACGATGGCGCGGGCGTGGTACATTCTATGCAGGCATTGTGGCTCTTGAAGCAGGCTGGTTATCAGCCCCGCCACACCATGCGCATCGTCCTGTTTGCGAATGAAGAATTCGGCTTAGAAGGCGCGCGCGATTATGCCGCTTCCGGCTTAGAGCCGGGCCGAACCCACCTCGCCGGCGTCGAATCCGATGGAGGCTCTGGCGCTCCCCGAGGCTTTAGCCTACCCGGGTTTTTCCACG
>Ga0255755_1002800_pt1 | contig 13894 bp, 27 predicted proteins | sample 011ome_18_FD_179955 | JGI IMG/M metagenome (GOLD analysis project Ga0255755, IMG submission 179955) | Coastal salt marsh microbial communities from the Groves Creek Marsh, Skidaway Island, Georgia - 011501BT metaG (version 2) | ecosystem: Environmental > Aquatic > Marine > Intertidal zone > Salt...
TAAATGGGACCTTACCTATGCACTGCAGCGCTTTTACTTATAACGATACAACTAATTTAATGTTTGGATTAAGCGGTACAGGTAAAACTACATTAAGTAGTGATCCCGACTATAAATTAATTAGTGATGATGAAGTTTATTGGGCTCAAGATGGCATTCGCATGGTAGAAACCGGTTGCTATGCTAAGAGTGAGGGTCTTAGCCCAGAAACACACCCCACAATCTTTTATGCTGTAGAAGACGCTAGAAAAAAAGATTGTTTAGTTGTAGAAAATCCGGGTGTTTCAAATGCCAGATTAAGTTATCCGATCACTTCGGTTGAGAATGCATATCATGGAAATAAAGATTTTACTCATCCGGATAATATATTTTTCTTAACTATGGATGTAACTGGAAAGTTTCCAGCAGTAAGTAAAATAACAAACGGAACTATTAAGAGATTTTTTGAGACTGGTTATACGAGCCAGATGCCAGGAACTGAGGCAGGTAGCAATGAAATCAAGAAAATATTTAGCCCCTGCTATGGTTCTCCATTTATGCCCAGACAAGTAAGTGAATACAGCGACCTTTTAATGCAAAAAATTCATGCAAATAATTGTAATGTGTATTTAATTAATACGGGAATGGACGCATCAGGAAATAGATATGCTCTTGATTTTACTCGTAATTGTGTAAAATCTGCAATTAAAAATAATGATATATCTGATGACAGTAAATTATGCTTAGAAATATTAGAAGAATTGATAAATTAATGTGTTTACAATAACAGCAATATGTGATATAATTAACTATATATTTTATGAAACGGAGAAATAAATATAATGGAACTTAGTGACTCTACACTTTCAATTTTAAAGAATTACGCTTCGGTAAATTCTAACTTGGTTATTAATGAAGGTAGTACACTTCAAACTATCTCTGAAGCAAAAAACATTCTCTCAAAAGCAGAGATTAAAGAAAGCTTTCCGAAAACATTCGGAGTCTATGATCTAAATGAATTCCTTGGTGTTCTTGGTTTGGTTGATTCACCTCGTCTCAACTTTGAAGAAGATTATGTTATCATTGGTGATTCTACTGGTAGATCAAAAGTAAAGTATTTTTACTCAGATACGGAAATGCTCACAACACCATCTAAAGAAGTAAAGATGCCAGAGACTGATGTAAGATTTACTCTTGATGGAGATACTCTCGGTAAAGTTAAACGTGCAGCTTCAGCTCTCGGTCACAGTGAACTTCATGTTTCACCTAGTGGATCTGCAGTAAGCCTGACTGTTACATCTTCCGAAAATTCTACAGCAAATAGTTTCTCTATTGACGTGGAAGGTAGTTCATCCAGTGATAAATACAACTTTGTCTTTAATATTTCTAATTTAAAGATTGACCAAGGAGATTATGAAGTAGAAATTTCTTCAAAATTAATTTCAAAATTTACCAACTCAGCGAGTGATCTTATGTATTGGATCGCTCTTGAAAAGACATCAACATACGGAGAATAATAAATGTCTGATAATGAAGATACAAAACGTGCAATGGAACTATTAAATCAAGTTTCTCGTAGCTCTATTGCTATTATTGATACTATCACTCAACGTGGTGGTTTTCGAGGTGAAGAACTTTCCACCATTGGTAATTTACGTGACCAATGTACACAGGGTGTTCAAATCGTAGAAAGCTGGAAACAAGAACAAGCTGAAGATTAATTCTTAAGGATAAAATTATATTATGAATGATGATTTTTTATGGGTGGAGAAATACCGCCCAGCAACTATTGAAGATACTATCCTAACCCCTAATCTAAAAACAATCTTTCAAAATATTATCAAGACCGGAGAGCTACCGAATATGCTCTTTTCTGGTACTGCCGGTCTTGGTAAGACAACCGTAGCCAAAGCGTTATGTAACGAATTGGATCTTGATTATATTTTGGTTAACGGTTCAGAAGAAGGTAATATTGATACTCTTAGAACTAAGATTAAACAATTTGCCTCTTCTGTTTCCCTGCAAGGTGGGTATAAAGTAGTCATTCTTGATGAGGCTGATTACTTAAATCCCCAGAGCACCCAACCTGCCTTGCGGGGTTTTATAGAAGAATTTTCAAATAACTGTAGATTTATTCTAACCTGTAATTTTAAAAATAGAATTATTGAACCACTTCATTCAAGGTGTTCTGTATATGAATTCAATACTTCTAAAAAAGATATGGCTCCACTAGCTGCTCAAATGATGGCTAGACTTCAAAATATTCTTAAGTCTGAAAATGTGGAGTTTGAGAATAAAGTTCTTGCCGAACTTATTATGAAATATGGTCCAGATTGGCGTAGAATTTTAAATGAAGCACAAAGATATTCTATCGGTGGTAAAATTGATTCTGGCATTCTAGTTAATATTGGTGATCAATCTTTTAAGAGCCTTATGGACTTTCTAAAAACAAAAGATTTTAAGAAGATGCGTTCATGGGTAGTAAATAATATTGATACCGATGCATCTTCTATTTTTAGAGGAATCTATGATAGAATGTCTGATTCCGTAAAGCCACAATCAATACCACAGGTTGTTCTTATCTTAGCAGATTATCAATATAAAAATGCATTTGTAGCAGATCACGAACTTAATGTTGTAGCCTGTATGACAGAACTTATGGCAAATGTGGAATTCCAATGATTGAAATTATAATTTACAACATACTTTTTTGGTTTCCGTATTATTGGATTTGTAGTTTACCCGAAAGGTTAATTCAAAAACAAATAGATGGGGCTAAAGATGTCTAATTCAATTATTTTTGACTTTGAAACATTATCTACAGATAGATATAATTGTGTCGTGGTTTCATTAGCAGCTCTTAAGTTTTCAGAAGATAATTTTACTACTGAAAATGGTTATTCATTTGACGAATTAGTAGAATCTGCAAAGCTTATTAAGTTTAATGTTCAAGATCAAGTAAAAAATCATAATCGTGTTATTGATAAGAGAACATTAGAATGGTGGAATGAACAAGGACCCGAAGCAAAGAAACAGCTAATTCCATCTGATAAAGATAAATCAATCACAGAACTTTATGATTTCTTTGTTTCTACAATTGCCGATATGACCTTTAAAAGTAAAGTATACACAAGAGGTAATAATTTCGATCCTATTATATTTGAAAATATTATGGATCAACTTCATAAGCCTCAGCCATATTCTTTTTGGCAACTACGAGACACCAGATCAATAATAGAGGGTCTGTCCTGGGGCAGCGGATTAAAAAATAGTTTTATGCCCGAAGGCTGTGATAACTTTATTCATCATGATCCAGTTCACGATATTGCACTAGATGTTATGAGAATGCAAACATTAGTAAGGGCTATATCATGAACCATTTTGACTATTTAAATAGTATTAACTATTCTAAAGAAAATATTATGCACGATAATCTCGATGAAAAAGCATATAATTCTTTTATGGTTAATCGTGGTTTATCCTATTTTAATGATACTGTTATATATGCAAATGAGATGAATAGATATGCTCATATAGATTCTAAGTTGCAATACGATTTTCTTAGAACATTAATTAGAAAACGTAAAAGATTTTCAAAGTGGACAAAAGAAGATAAAAATTCAGATATTGATTTAATAAAAGAATATTATGGATACTCTAAAGAAAAAGCATTTCAAGTATTACCATTACTATCTAAAGATCAACTTGCATTTATTAGTAAAAAGTTAAGTAAGGGTGGTAGGAAACCCTAAAAGTTGTATATTATAAATAGTCTTATCATGAAAAGAATCATGTATTATAACTATAATAATAAATTTACGTGAGTTGAAGATATGAATGAAGTCAATAATGAGTTAGTGAAATGGACACCAGAAACTATGTTAGAAGTTTCTCTTAATGAACCTGATGATTTTCTAAAGGTCAGAGAAACACTTACACGCATCGGCGTTGCATCTCGAAAAGAAAAAAAATTATTTCAGTCTTGCCATATATTACATAAGCAAGGCAGATACTTTATAGTTCATTTTAAAGAACTATTTTTATTAGATGGTAAAAAATCTAATTTAGAAGAAGGCGATGTTGCTCGTAGAAATACAATTGCCACTCTTATGTCTGACTGGGGCTTGGTTACAATCCAAGATGAAAATAAAGCGCAGCCTTTATCACCTCTAAGACAAATTAAAATCATTCCGTTTAAAGATAAACAGGAATGGGAATTATGTCCAAAATATAATATTGGACGTAAATAGAATAGCAGCTATTCACTAGAGTAATAGCTAATTGTTATAAATATTAGTGGATGCAGTTTTACTGGTCCACTATTAATTCTTGCTTGACAAAAAGGAGAAAACAATGACAGGCATACAAACACTTTTTCCACGTTCATCTTTTGTTGGCTTTGACCATCTGTTTAACGAGTTAGAATATACCGCTAAACATTCAAAAGACCATTATCCTCCACATAATATTATTAAGACCGATGAGAATGATTATCTTATTGAACTTGCAGTTGCGGGATTTTCTAAAGATGAACTATCTGTTGAGGTTAAAGATAGAACTTTAACAGTAGTGGGAGAACACGTCTCAAGGGGTCGTGAGTTTATTCACCGTGGTATTTCCACAAAGAAATTTAAACGCACATTCCGGCTGTCTGAGCACGTACAAGTGCATGGAGCAGATATTCAAGACGGCATACTTGCAATCGAACTGAAGTATGTTGTCCCAGAAAATCAGCGTCCTCGTAAAATCAATATTGGTAAAAACGAGGAAAACAATGACACAAGCAATACTAACAGCCCACAGTTACTCAACGAGGGCAATTGAACTATTCATAGAAGCATATAAATCTTATAAACAGGGAAGAGCTGCAAAGAAATTAGCTAAACAAACCATCAAAGAATTATCTAAATTAACTGATAAAGAATTAGCAGATATTGGTCTCAGTAGAGGTGATATTTGGTACATTGCTCATAATCAAAACGATAATCTAAGAGGGTGGGTTTAATGACAGCTTTAGTAGCAAACTATGTCTTTTCGCCCTTGTCGGGTTTGTGGTCTTCACTAGATCGTTATTCGCAAATGATTGGCTACAGCCGAGCGGCAGCGGAACTCGCAAGAATGGGTATGATCGAGGAATCGAAACGTTGTATGATGGAAATCGGGAGATTGCAAAATGACCGGTGATATCGCAACAATGGGTGCCTTGATTGGTGCAGGACTAGCAACATTTGGAATGGGTGGCGCTGCCATCGGTGTCGGAATGGTTGTTGGAAGTGTACTAAAATACATGCCAAAGAAAACAGACAACTCAACTATGTTTGTTGGTATAGCATTTGCAGAAGCATTAGGAATCTTTGCATTTCTTGTTGCTTTATTGTTAATGTTTGCTATATAATGGTAACATCAGAACTTGTTGAAAGGCTTGGTTTAGCCTTTTTTGCAACTATGACTATGTTGATTTTAGTTTGTATAATGATTGGATTTTATGCAGTCTATGAATCATATAGTAAGCCAAATGAATGTATTATAAATACTTCTTTATAATGAGAAGGCTTTAATAAGTCAGAGGGCGGGAAATCGCCCTCTTGGTCACACACAACACACAAAATAGGAGATGTAAATGATTTTTACATATAAACAACTTACGGACCATAATAGAACTTTTTTTGAAGAAATGGTCGACTTAAAAGTAACCGGTTGGAATACTTTTAGCAAAGCAATGAATGCTTACACTTTCAATTTCTATAAAGATCAACTCAAAGCTATGGACGAAGCCGTCGATAAGCTTGCAAGCGATATGAAAGGTTTCGGAAATGAGTAGTAAAAATCCGTTTGAAATAAGAGCAGATATGCTTAAACTAGCAAAAGATTACATGGATCAGCAGTACCATATCAACATGGATTTTTGGCGTCAACAGTTTGAAGCTAATAAAGCAACAACTGAAGAATTTCAAAAAGCTTGCCAGCCATATTCAATCGAAGATTTGATGGAAAAGGCAAAAGAAATGTATTCTTTTGTGTCGGAGAAAAAATAATGAGAGCATTTATTTTTAGCTGTTGGAGCGTGGTGATGGATCATAATCTTAATCCATTAAGTAATATTCCAGATTTAAATACACGCCATATGATTATGCAAGTTCTGGCTTGGATGTGGTGTATTGTATTTGGTTTCATTGTAGGTAGTATGTGGGCAGGTCTTTATAGTATGATTGCTCATTCACTATTGCTCGGTGCGGTTGCTATTACCGTAGCTACATTTGAAATGGCTAAACGTAAACCATACGGTTTTTACAGTGGTAGAGGTCCTGGTGGTGAGCACGAATAATAACTCATATGCATATAATAAGAAATAAAGAAGGTGATATTATTGCACTATCTTCAAAAAAAGAAGATGTTATTAATATTGCAGATAAAAAAATGAATAAAGCTGATTATATTTTGGAAGAAATATTAGATGGCATACAACTTAGAGAAATTTACAGAGTTTATTACGGAAAAATAAATAATGACTGATGAAGAAGTAAGAGCGGCAACTCAAAAAGAGGCAGAAAAAACTTTTGAACAATTTATATTGTGGTCTAAAAGAATACTACTTTGGTCCATTATTTTTTTACTTATAGTAGTAGTAGGCTGTAACTCTGGCGTACAAGATGATATATATCCAGGATATAATGGTGAGCAATATAATCCAACGATATAAACGATTTATAGGATGGTATCACATTCTTAGAAAAAACGGTAATACCATGGGCGTATGTAATATAGGTCCATGGTATAGTCGTTATAATAAATTTAATTGTATATGTTGGGCTTGGGCTAATTCTGGCACACACACTATAGATGGTAAAAATTTATAGTTTACAAATACCTCATAATATGATATAATAATTCCAACTGGAGGTTATTAATTTGAATTCATTCTACACTTCTGTGAACCGTTATGGCAATTCTATTCTTTATCGTGGATATTCCCCTAACGGTACACCAATTAATCAACGCTATAAATTTAAACCAAAATTCTGGGTAGCGTCTAAAGATCCTACAGAAATAAAATCATTTGACGGAGGTAATATATCTCCTGTGCAATTTGAGAATATGCGTGAAGCCAAAGAATTTCTTGAACAATATTCAGAAATGGATGGTGTAAAGATATATGGCACACGTAATTATATTCATCAGTTTATTACAGATAAGTTTCCTGATGATATTAAATTCAATCCGAGTAGTATAAATGTAGTAAACTTTGATATAGAGGTTGCATCAGATGATGGGTTTCCAACTCCAGATGCTGCAGCATATCCAATTATATCCATTGCTCTCAAGTCTAGTAAATCTTCCATATATCAAGTATGGGGTTTAGATGACTATGACCCATCCAAAACAGAAATTAATTTAGATGGTGGTCAAATACAATATCACCAATTTGATTCAGAACAGGCAATGATGGCTTCGTTTTTAACTTATTGGACTAAAAACTATCCAGATATTATTACTGGTTGGAATACTAGATTCTTTGATATTCCATATCTTGTTAATCGTATTAAAATTATTGGTACTGAAGAAGCCGCTAATAAATTATCTCCATGGAAACTTGTTAACGAAAGAAATACCACAATCATGGGCAGACCTCAGGTTAACCATGAGATTGTTGGTATCCAACAAGCAGACTATCTTGAACTATTTAAAAAGTTTGGATATTCATATGGAACTCAAGAATCATATAAACTAGATCACGTAGCACATACCGTTCTTGGAGAAAAGAAACTTTCTTATGAAGAACATGGTAATCTTTACACATTATATAAGCAAGATCATCAAAAGTTTATCGACTATAATATCCGAGATGTTCAGCTAATTGATAAGATGGATGCCAAAATGGGCCTTATTAATTTAGCAATGACTATGGCTTACAGAGCGGGTACTAATCTTTCTGAAACATTTGGTACCACATCTATCTGGGAGTCAATTCTTTATCGAAGACTTCTTTCAAAAAACATTGTATCTCCAGTAGAACAAATACAAAGAGTTGCTTATGAAAATAATTCTAATCCTAACATTATCGAGGGCGGATATGTAAAAGATCCTCAAGTCGGTGCACATGATTGGGTAGTATCATTCGATTTAAATTCTCTATATCCAAATATTATTGTACAATCTAATATATCACCAGAAACTATTATTCGTAATAAAACTTGGAGAACATTCCAACAAGGTGTTGATTATTATTTAAATGGAGAAACTCAAGTAGATAGCGAATATTCTGTTTGTGCAAGCGGTGTTCCTTTTTCAAGAGAAAAGCAAGGTGTAATTCCAGAACTTATTGTCGATTACTATTCGGAAAGAAGTGTAATTAAGAAAAAGATGTTGGATGCCAAATCACAGTATGAAAAAACAAAATCATCATATCTCGAAGCAGAAATCAATCAGCTAGAAAATAACCAAATGTCAATTAAGATTTTACTCAATTCTCTTTATGGTGCTCTTGCTAATAAACATTTTAAATACTTTGATAATGCCCTAGCTGAGAGTGTAACACTTACTGGTCAGCTTTCCATTAAATGGGCAGAGCGTGCTATTAATCAAGAGATGAATAAAATTCTTAAGACCGACGATTTTGATTATGTTATTGCTATTGACACAGATTCAGTTTATATTAATTTTGGACCCCTTGTTACAAAATTAAAACCAAAAAATCCCGTAAAGGCTATTGATAAACTATGTCAAGATCATTTTGAAAAGATTATTGCCAAAGCATATGATGGTTTATATCATAGACTTAATGGTTATACTCCACGCATGGAAATGGGTAGAGAAGTTATTGCTGATCGTGGTATATGGACTGCAAAAAAACGCTATATACTTAACGTACACAATAACGAAGGTGTTCAATATGCAGAACCTAAACTAAAGATGATGGGCATTGAAGCTATCAAATCATCAACACCTGAGGTAGTCCGAGATAAGTTTAAAGAAATATTTAAGGTTATTATTACTAGTACTGAGGCAGAAACTCGTAGATATATTAATGACTTTAAAGCAAAATTTAAATCTCTACCACCTGAAGCTGTGGCATTTCCACGTGGTGTTTCTGATATTAGTAAGTTTTCACATAAGAAGAATATTTATTGCAACTCTAATCATTCTAAACAGTGGTCATCAGGTAATCAAACAGCAACAATAAAAACCACACCTATTCACGTTCGTGGTGCACTTCTATATAATTATCACGTTAAAGATAAAGCACTAGATAAAAAATATATTATGATACAAAACGGAGAAAAGATTAAATTTACATATATGAAGCTTCCGAATCCTATTCGTGAAAATGTAATTTCCTTTCCCGATTATCTACCTGAAGAATTAAATCTGCATAAATATGTAGACTATGAGACGCAATTTGAAAAAACTTTTATTGAACCACTTAATCCTATTCTTGAAGCCGTTGGTTGGTCTGTCAAGGATGTGCAAACATTGGAGGACTTTTTTGGATGAATTATGTATTTGACGTAGACGGAACTTTAACACCAAGTCGTATGCGAATAGATAAAGAGTTTAAGGAATTCTTTTTAGAATTTATAAAGAAAAATAATGTTTATCTTGCTACAGGTTCTGATTACATAAAAACAGTAGAACAACTTGGAACAGAAATCTGTGAAAGTGTTACTAAGTGTTATAACTGTTGTGGTAATAGTGTTTGGCAAAACGGAGAAGAAATATTCAGATCTGATTGGACACTATCCGACGAATTAAATAAATGGTTAATGAAAGAATTAAAGAAAAGTAAATTTGATATCAGAACTGGTAATCATATTGAGCAAAGACCTGGCTTAGTAAATTTTAGCATTATAGGTAGAAATGCTTCCTTTGAAGAGAGATTTATCTATACTCAATGGGATGAACAAGTAGAAGAAAGAAGAACAATTGCCAGAGCATTTAATCAGCAGTTTGCATATTACAAAGCTCAAGTGGCTGGTGAAACCGGTATTGATATTACACCTATAGGATATGATAAGAGACAGATTGCTGATGATATTGAAGGACCGATAATATTCTTTGGTGATAAAATGGCTCATGGTGGTAATGATTATCCACTAGCTGAAGTAATACAGTACAGAGAAAATTCTTGGAATTATGAAGTAAAAAGTTGGAAAGATACTCATAAAATATTGATTAGCTTGTCATATAATGGTTTACAATAAGTAAAATATAGTGTATAATAGTACTATAAGGAGATGAAAATGAAAGCAGGTAAGGTATGGGGTACAACGGAACTTATTGAAGCCAATGGTGCTTTAGAGTTTCATCGTATTTTAATGAATAAAGGCGGTGTTTGTTCTAAACATCTTCACGAGTTCAAATGGAATGGGTTCTATGTCGAAAAAGGTGTAATGTTGGTTCGTGTCTGGCAGAAAGACTATGATCTGGTAGATGAAACTATTTTATATGAAGGCGATTATCATAAAGTAAAGCCTGGCTTATATCATCAATTCGAATGTTTAGAGTCAGGTATTGCATATGAACTCTATTGGGCTGAGTTTAATCATAACGATATTAAACGTAAATCTGTAGGATATAATGTGGATGATGTAGATGACTGATTCTTTTTCTAATGTAACAAGAGTAGAAGTTATTGATAATAATGGTCGCTCATATACTAAAAATTGGGTAGATAGTGTAGAAATACAGCTTCAAGATGACGGAAAAACTCTTAAATTATTTGTCCATTATGATGATGAGGAAATAGCAGATGACTGAGTATGTAGTATTAACAGCAATACAACAGTTTAGAACTCGTTATGTGGTTCCGATAGAAGAAATAAAAGATTGTGATCCTGAAATCTTTATTAAAGATTCTGTTACTTTTGGTGAAGTAAAAGAATTTAGCCAATTAGATTTAAAAGAAAATATAATTGATGTTCAACTGTATAATGAAGATAATCTTTTAGAATTGTTTGACAAAGATAATGATTATCTTTCTGACTGGGATAAAGAACAAAAAATAAAATGGATTAGAAATTGGGAAGAAGGGTTATGAGAGTAGGGCTAACTGCTAGTACATTTGATCTATTACACGCTGGTCATGTGATGATGCTAAGAGAGGCTAAGTCACAATGTGATTGGCTTATTGCTGCTTTACAAGTAGATCCTAGCTATGATCGAAAAGAAAAAAATTCTCCTATCCAAACTATTGTTGAAAGACAAGCACAGCTTGAAGCAGTAAAGTATGTTGATGAAGTTATTATATATTGTACAGAGGCAGATCTGCTTGATATAATTAATATGTATCCAATTAATGTTAGAATACTAGGTGAAGAATATAGAACACAAAATTTTACTGGTAAGGACGAATGCCGTAATAGAGGCATTGATCTATATTTTAATAAGCGTGATCATAGATTTAGTTCAAGTGGATTAAGAAGTCGTGTTTGTGACAATCATAAATAATACTTTACAAATTGATCAAAATAGGATATAATATAAAAATGATTTATGAAGAAAAAATTATTCAGTGGCACTACGATAGAAATCTTATTGAAGGTTCTACAGATAAAGATCAGTATATGAAACTCATTCAAGAAATGGGTGAACTATCAGATAATATTTGTAAGGGTAAAGATATTAGAGATGACTGCGGAGATATTATGGTTGTTCTTATTAATATCATGGAAAGAAATAATATCAGTCTTGAAGAATGTCTTGAAGTAGCCTATAACGATATTAAGGATCGTAGAGGTAAGATGGTAGATGGTGTCTTTGTAAAAGAAGGTGATAGTTAATGCAACCAAAATATCCAATTTATATTATCTCTAAGGGTAGAGCCGATTCTCGGCTTACCTCTAAAACTCTTGATGAGATTAGAGTACCATATAAAATTGTTATTGAAGAAAGCGAGTTTGATGATTATAATAAAGGCATTTCAGCCGATAAGATTTTAACTCTACCGCCTGGGTTTAGAGAAAACCCAAAGTATGCAATCCCTGATAATAAAGGTAGAATTGGCGGTTCTATTCCAGCACGTAACTTTGTTTGGGAACATTCTATAAAAGAAGGACACGAACGTCATTGGATTATGGATGATAATATCAAACACTTTTATAGATTACATAAAAACCGAAAAACTAAAGTAACGTCTGGTACAATAATTAGATTATGTGAAGACTTTACAGATCGCTATAAAAATGTTAAAATGTCTGGTATGAACTATCAGTATTTTGCTCCAGCTTCTCAGAAGAAAAAGCCATATACACTTAATACTAGAATTTATTCCTGTATTCTGTTATCTAATGATATTAAGCATAGATGGCGTGGTAAATATAATGAAGACACTGATCTGAGTTTAAATATTCTAAAAGATGACTGGTGTACTATTCTATTTAATGCATTCTTATGTGGTAAAATTACAACTCTTGTTATGGGTGGTGGTAATACAGATAATGTGTATATAGATGGAGATAATCGTTTACAATTTGCACAAGCACTCGTAGAACAACATCCAGACTTGGTTAAAGTTGTTCAAAGATATAATAGATGGCACCATCATGTTGATTATAGCCCATTTAAAAAGAATAAACTCATTTATCGTGATGACTATGTAATTAAAGGTGGTACTAATGAGTATGGTATGAAATTACATGCATTAACTATGGATCAATATAAAAAAGCAACAACAGAATTTGGAAATGCGGAGAACCCTTATTATGAGCAAACCTAAAGGCGCTAACTTATTTGTATTAGATGGACAAGAAGATGATCTCGACGCAATGGGCTGGGATGATATGCCAGAATTTGAACAAGAAAATCGTGAAGATTATGCTGCTATTGTAATTCGATTTAGAACAGAACAAGATTTAAAAGAATTTGCGCAAAAGATTGGTCAGCCTAATCTTACTAAAAAATCACGTGGTACATTTTATCCAGCTGTTGATTTTAATGAAGCCAATCTCCTGCGATGGATGGATGAAGATCAGATACCGAGTTAATTATGGAAGTTTCTGCAACATTCTTTAAATCTATCTATGATAATAAAACTCATAAGAACATGAGTTTTTCTGGTTTTCCTCAGTTTGAAGAATTTTTATACAAATTATCTGAGAGAAAACTTGAAGATAAAAAAGCTGCTCAGCTTATATCACCAGCAACTTATATTAAAGATACTACAAGAGCAAATAAAAACGTAGTTGACTGGGCTGGATGGGCAGCTATGGATGTAGATGACCATGAGTTTAAAGGAGATTTAAAAGATGATCTTATTCGTATCTATGGTAAGTACTATTTTGTTTGCTATAGTACTGCTAGCAGCAGAGAAAGTTTACCAAAGTTTCGTTTGGTCTTCCCACTTACAGAAAGAGTTAGAGGAGATAATATCAGACATTTTTGGTACGCACTCAACACAGAACTCCAAGCAATCGGCGATGCGCAAACTAAGGATCTATCACGAATGTATTATATCCCTGGTTCGTACTCTGGCGCTTTCAACTTTATTTTTACTAATACTGGCGGTAGTTATATAAATCCTCAAGAGTTAATGGCAAGTCATTCATATCAAGAAAAAAAGACTGGTACGTTCTTAGATAGATTACCAACAGAGATGCAAAAATCTATCATAGAATATCGTAAGAATAAAATGGAGAATACTGGTGTTAGTTGGTCTAACTATGAAGATTGTCCATTCGTGAATAAAAATCTTATCAGAGATTTTAAGAATATAGCATATGTTGATAATACTGGAAGATATGCTATGGTTTATAAGATTATGGTTTCAATAGCAAGTAGTGCAATTAAGAGACAGTATCCTATAAATACGTTTGAGATTGTAGAACTAATCAAGCAACTAGATGCTGATACAGCCAAAAGATATGAAAATAGACCTCTCAATGTAGAAGCGGATCGTGCTATAGAATATGCATATAGAAAT
>Ga0255755_1002801_pt1 | contig 13889 bp, 10 predicted proteins | sample 011ome_18_FD_179955 | JGI IMG/M metagenome (GOLD analysis project Ga0255755, IMG submission 179955) | Coastal salt marsh microbial communities from the Groves Creek Marsh, Skidaway Island, Georgia - 011501BT metaG (version 2) | ecosystem: Environmental > Aquatic > Marine > Intertidal zone > Salt...
TCCATACATACTTTCTTAAACTTTTCTTTTTCACTCTGGTGGAAGGCAAGAGGGTAGTCTGCGATTAATTTTTCGGGCTCAATGAAGGCCCAGGTTGTATCACAGGTAATGTAGGAAAAAAAAGCACCTTCCATCGAATGATCATCAACCAGATGTGCAGAAGAAAGGGTTATCTTTTGTACGGCTTCAATGGTTCTCTGGGTCGTAGGGTCAAAAGATCGGATTTCATCCACTTCATTTCCAAAAAAATCAATTCTGTAGGGAATACTCGCGTTGACCGGGTAGACATCAATCAATCCACCACGCAGGGAATATTGACCCGGCTCTTCACATAAAATTTCTGAAGAATAGTCGAGATCTCGGGATAATTTTTCCTGGAATGCCTCAAAATTTATTTCCGCTCCACAGCTAATGGAAAGCTCCTTACTTTCTTTGTTTTCTCGGGGTGTACAAGCTGAAAGTAATGTTTCAGGGGTGGCTGCGATGATCAATCTTTTACTCGAGTACGATTTCAGACTCATTAAAGAAGAAAGCAAGCTGAGCTTGTTACAGTTTTTTTCAAAAAAGTCAGGGTGTGATTCAGCGGGGTCCTGTTCAAGAAGATGGAACTCTAAGCTTTTATTTACTCCTTCGTCCTGTATCTCTACGAGTTTGGCTATATCCTCCGCGAGGTTTTCTGTCTCTGTCAAAGAACTACCCACCACCATAAGAATTCTTTTATCAGAATTTAACCATTGGTCGCATAGAATGACTGAATGGGAGGCGGAGGGAAGTGATGAAAAAAATAAGCCCTTGTTTCCTTGGGGTAGTTCAATTCTTTTCACGATCAAGAAAAGGCTAATCTTTACTCAGAATAACCAGGGCTTTTTCAGCAGCCTCAGATTCAGCTTCTTTTTTGGATGTCCCTTCGCCAGTAGCAATTGGTTCTTCTCCAATTAAGACAGAAACTACAAAAGTTTTTTGGTGATCAGGCCCGTTGTCATGAAGTAATCTGTATCTAATTTTTTTCTTGGTAGCTTGAGCCTGTATCATTTCCTGCAACTTACCTTTAGGGTTCATTATTGCCGTTCGCCCTTCGAGTTTTAAGCGGAGACCCCCAATCCATTGAATTACGCAACGCTGGGCAGGTCTAAAGCCACCATCTAGATAAATCGCCCCTACAAGAGCCTCCACCGCATCTTCCAGCGTGGATGGTCTGAGGTTTCCTTCATTCTTGATTTCAGCGGGGCTCATTTTAATGACTTCATTTATCCTAAGTGATAATCCCAGCTCGGCAAGAAATGCCCCTTGGGCAAAGTATGCTTTTTTACGACTCAGCGACCCTTCGTTTTCTTGAGGGTAAATTGTATAAAGCTCCTTGGATAAGACCGCTCCTAAGATAGCATCTCCAAGAAATTCTAGCCTTTGGTTATTTGGTTTATTAGCATCTTTTAAGTTGAAGGATGGGTGGGTAAGAGCGAGATCAAGTAAATCAAGATCACGAAACGAATAACCGGCCTTTCTTTCTAAATATAAGAAATTTTTAAATAATTGATTATCGTACCTAGCACGAGTTCTCGTGCCCCGAAACCGACCTTGCAGCTTCGAGATAAAAGTCATTTTTTACTCTTCTTTGGTTGGCTGAAAAATCTTTCGGTTACTTCGTCTGCCAACCTAAGATAAGCCTTGGCACCTGGGCTTTTATCATCGTATTCAAAGATCGTTTGACCAAAACTTGGGCATTCACTCAACCTGATATTTCTTGGGATTTGAGTTGCAAACAGTTTGTTACTGTAATGACTTTTTACTTCGTTGTGGACTTCTTGGGAAAGTTTTGTTCTGCCATCGTACATTGTCATCACAATACCACCTAGTGCGATATCCTTGTTTACACCCGATTTTTTGAGTTGATCGATGACACCTATGATCTGGCTAAGGCCTTCAAGGGCAAGATATTCAGTTTGCAAGGTAACCAACAGCTGGTCTGCCGCAGTTAATGAATTCATGGACAAGATCCCTAATGTTGGCGGACAGTCGATCAGGATGGCTTTTACTTTATTTCCTTTTTTTAAATTTGCTAGGCACTTTTTAAGATTACCCAAGTAATTTTTTTGGGAGCTTAATTCAAGTTCAGCTGCAGCCAAATCCAATTCTGATGGGACTAACCAAAGGTTTTTTCTCGCAGCAATCATTCGGTCAGACAAGTCCCCACCCGCCAATAATGGATCATAAATGCCTTCCCCGGCTTTTTTTTCGAAGCCTAGTGAGCTTGTAGCATTTGCTTGGGGGTCTAAATCTACAATTAGTGTAGGGATCCCCATGCGGGCAAGTGCATCCCCAAGATTTACCGTTGTTGTCGTCTTACCGACACCTCCTTTTTGATTAGCTATTGCAATTGTAATGGCTGGCATGAGTGATCAATTTACTTGTTGATCGGTGACTGTCGAGATGGAAAAGCTTCTGATATTTCAACAGTGATACCATTATTCATAAGCTTGGCTCCATAGTGGATGGATGGTTCTGTTGGTATTTTATCTGCAAAGCCAAAAGACTCTTGTAAGAACCAACGAATCGAGTGGATGCCTGCATAAAGAGCTAATGGAGAGGCTCCTCCGAGCCGTGGGTTTATTTCAATGACATGGGGGACTTCGTCTTTATCAATTAAAACTTGGGTGAGACAGTGACCGTAAAGACCTGGCAGGTTATCAAGGCATTGCCTCAGTTTACATTCTAGGGATAGATCTTCAAACACCTCGGATTCCCAAGCCTCACCGTTTACTACCTTTTGGCGCCAACGCAAAAGCATGCCATGGGATTTACCTTTTCGGTCAATCCATGTCTCTGCACTGAGCTCTTTTCCTTCAATGTAGCGCTGGAAGATAGGTTTTTTTAATTTTTGGGCCCAACTGACTGCATCTTGTGCTTCGAGATTACAGCCGGTCGAGTAAGCCCCTGATCCATATCTTTCTTTTACCACAATTCGGTTGTCTGAAAATATGTGAGGTGTCAGGCTCACAGGTATAGGTTGTAAAGGGGCTTGCGGGCACCAGGCTTTGGGGAACCCCAATTTATCAAGGCACGTCGCGACGCTTTGGGGGTCGGATATCATGACATGAATGCCAACAGTAGATAGCAAGGCGGCATGAGAAGACCAAAAGAATAATTCACCATCACGGGTCGGGATAATATGGGTAATTTTATGCTTTTGACAAAAGGAAAGCAGTGCCTGCGCCTCCCATGAAGCCGTTTCAGGTGATTGAACAAATAAATCCACCTTATTTGCAGCCGGGCAGTTCGCTTGGGAGTCTGTGGCGATTACAAATGAGTCAGGATGAAATTGTTTAGCCTGCTTTTTGACTGCACAGTAAAGAGCATACTTATTTGAAAGGCTGGTAAAAAGAAGCACAGGGGGTTGCATAACCTAATTCATTTTTTGTGAGAGGAATTCTGATTGTAGGCAGGAACTGACAACAGCATTCACCCATTGCCCATCCACTTGGGTTTGGTCTCGTAAAACACCATCTCTGGTAAACCCACAACTTTCTATTATCTTAACATGATTTTTACGGTGGGCAAAAGACTCTGTTGTGATTTTATGAAAATTTAGGTGTTTAAAGGATAGCTCTTTAAGCAGTCCCAAAAAGTGTCTAAAGTGAGTCTCATATTGTTCTGTATCGTTAGCAATCTCGGTTTCCAGCAGGAAGGAAACTTCAGCTCTCTTATCTTCCCATTCAATATGCACAAGGCCGCCATATCCAATCAGTTTGTTTTTGTGGGTGAAACGCACGAGAATTTGATCGGGTGAGGGAGATGGGAATACTTGCTCGACCCGCTTTTTAAAATAAGAAAGCTGTTCATCTTTAGAAAGCGGCTCTTTTTGGCGCAATGCATCCATTTGTGCATTCCTCCATCTCATGACAGGCAAGGCATCTTCCATTCGAATGGACTCAATTAAGTAAGAATTTTTACTGAAATGCGTGCCCGCCAGAACCCTATACCCTTTATGTAGAAGATTCATTCGAATACTTCAGTTCTCCAATTCTAAAAAATTCTTTAACTCGAAAACCACTCGATCTTGATCTTCTGTGCTGAGATCAGGGAACATGGGGATACTCAGGCAACCATCAAAATAATCTTCGGTGCCGGGAAGGCACAAGTCTCCGACAATCTTTTGATAATAAGGATGTTTATAGAGAGGGATGTAATGTACTTGAGAATAAATATTTCTAGATTTTAAAAAATTGTAAGCTCGATTGCGACTGCCTTTATGTTTAAAGCGAATGACAAACAAGTGCCACGCGTGTCCTTCTAGAAAGTCGGGCAGGGAAATGCCGTCCGAGAATACTTGATCAGAGAGTAAAGTTTTGTATCTCTTTGCGATGTTTACTCGGGATTGAAGCGAGCATTTAATCCTAGAGAGCTGGCTTATACCCAGAGCTGCCTGAAGGTCCGTCATGCGATAATTCCATCCTAAATCAACTTGTTCATAGTACCACGGAGTTTCATGTCCTTCATCAAAAGGACGCTCGATTCCATGGGATCTTAATTTCTTAGCTGTTTTTGCAGTTTTTTTACAATTTGTAAGCACCACTCCACCTTCTCCACAGCATATGTGCTTTACTGGGTGAAAGCTTACGCAAGAAACATCGGAATGGATGCAAGACCCCGAGCGAATTTTTTGTTGGTCATCAGGATTTATATCCCATGCACCCACGGCATGAGATGCATCTTCAATAACTTTAAAACCATACCTGTTGGCTAGTTTAGAACACACTACTAAGGGAGCGGTTCTCCCAGCAAAAGATACTGGTGCGATAAACCCCATCTGTTCTTTTCTAAGTGGAGGTAACATGGATAAAATCTCTTCAAGGTGCCGGGTGCACATTAATCCCGTTTTCGCAACAATATCGCAAAATATAACCTTGCAACCCAAATACCTGAAGGCATTGGCAGTCGCAGCAAAAGATATGGCGGGAACAATCGCAATACTATGGGCGTTTACACCAAGGGAAGCATAGGCTAAGTGTAAAGCGGCCGTACCACTTGAGCAGCAGACAGCATAGTTGGTTCCAAAATAATCAGCTAGGGCTGATTCAAACTCAGGAACTTTTGGCCCTTGTGTAAGAAAGGGTGATACAAGAACATTCTTTACAGAATTGATATCTTCAACTGAAATAGACTGCCTGGAGTAGGGGATTATGCTCACAACAAATAATAGGTCTGTATCATTCCAATATCTTTAAATTGGGGCAATCGAATAACTTGCTCTTACTCTCTCCATAGTCTAGCAAAAAATATTTGAAAATTATCGGTTCAGTTATCGCAAGAATTGGAAGCAAGCGACTTCCTTATAAAAACTTGCTCCCTTACAAAGGGGTACCTCTGGTGTTGCGGGCGGTCCAGCAACTGATTCAATCTAAGCGGTTTGATCAAGTTGTTTTATCGACAGACAGCGAGCTTATAGCTAGGACTTGCATGCAGGAAGATGTCTCGATTATAAGACGCCCTGATAAGCTGTCCGATGATAGTACGCCTTCTATTCCTGTTTTCCAACATATAATAGATAATTTCCCTTGTGATATTCATTTGAATTATAACTGTAATTTCCCTAAGTGCCCCCAATCGGTATTTGATAAAGCAATTGAAGTTTGCAAGGAGCATGGAGAGTCCCTGTCCGATCCCTATGCCGTTTGGGCTCAATCAACCGATTGTCTTAAATCTTATGGTGACCCTCTGGATATTACGGCGGTGACATTTAAGGCTGATCAGGTGCAGACCATCGATATTCATGAAATTGATGACCTTCTATATACCCATCAACTTTATCAAGAAAAAAAGCCTTGGTGAAATAAAGTTCGTAATTTGAGTAAAGTTTTTAAATTAATGTACGACTATATGGGTGTACATCCAACAATATGAGCTCACATATCTTACATTTATTCCGCAATCCCTGGGTTTTTGCAGTCTTTTTCCTTTTACCCTCTCAATCTTGGGGCTTGGATCTCAAGAAGTTTGATTCACCGCCACCGTTGCGTGATAGATACTTAACCTACAAGTCACCTCCTTCCTTGCGTTTTACCCCGGTTCCCCTCGCCGCGGATCGAATGCAGTTAATCTCGGTGGCCACTCCTTCCCCTAAGCCATCTCCTAAGGTAGAAGATAACGCTTCCACCGAGCCTGATTTCCCGATTGTTACCTACTCGACTGAACCACAAATAAAGTCGCCTGCTTTTATTCCCCAACCGGCTTCAAATTCCCTCCCGATGGCTGATCCATTTGAGGGTGTTTCTGGAGCCAATGTTGGATCGACTGATGAATTATTGAATGTCTTTGAGGATTTAAAGGTTGATTCCCGAACCATTCGCGTAAACGCAATCCCTTTCATTCCTCCTTACACTGTTGCTCCAGATAATTTAAAAATTGGAACTAAATCTACTTATCGGAGGGTTCCAAGGTGAAAAAAATCGTATTTTCCGCATTAACATTCAATATTTTTGCCTTTATCTGCATTGGGCAGCCAGGCGGAGGCTCACAATTAAAGTCGATAGATGAAGTAATACAAGGTATTGATTCCCTTCTCGACGATCTTGACCGCGGTGATGGGCAGGACACATTTGATGACTTACAGGTAGGCAAGGGTGATGACGATGGCATAGATCGTTCTTTTAGAGTGGGCAATGAGCTTATGCCGGAGTACTTACTTGATGAGAAGCCAGAAGGTGCGAACATGATGCCCACCTATGTCAATGAAGACGATCTAGGAGACCTTGATCAAAATGACGAAAAAAGAGGCTTGCCTCTTCCTATTTCCGGACAAGCTGCTACGATTTCTCGCTCTCCCAAAGCTCGCTCACTTCCTGCACTTGATTATGGAAATGCCAGCTTAGAGGATTTACTTCGCGAAGTGGAACTCCTGGAACTTCCTGAATTTCAAGTACCTCTGCAATCTCCAGTTGAGGTATCGGTATCCCCATTGTCTTCTCCTTCCTCTGTCAGACCCGATGAGGTCATTGATCGTGGTGATATCGTAAATTCTCCGATTCTTTCTACGCCTGCACCGGGTCCCGAAGTCGTGGAGGAAGTTGAAAACTATATTGTCTTGGGTAGCCAGATTGATGAAGAGCTTAAAGAAAAGATTCGTGAAGCGATCATGGAAACAAGAATGGCCTCTGGCGGTTCGGGCAATCCTTTCGTGACGCGCTCAGTTCACAAAGCAACGGCATATTGCAATCGCGTACTGGGAAGGCTTAATGCACCCCATCATAAAAGATACAGACGGGACATTCTTTTGGCTATTATCTCTATGCACGAAAAAAACCAACAATGGGTGGATGCGGCCAAGTCTTATGAAAGATTTTTGGAAGAGTTTGCGGCCGACGACAGGTATCCTTTCGAAGAGCATGAAGATGCTCCTGGTATTCCAGACTTATACGCTCGCGTTGGGGGCTCTGTTGTCAAGTGGGTTGAAAGTAAGAAAAGAGGGGCGCCATCGGTACCAGAGTCTCATATACGATTGGGGAAAATTTATCGTACTTTAGGTGCTTACCGTATGGCACTAAACAAATTTTATGATGCAATTAATGCCACCTTGACCTTACCCAAAAGTAATGCCTTTGAAGTGGCCGAAAGGCGTAGAGGCAGAACTTTAGAAAGGAGGAGAGATGCCGAGTCCAACCGGGCGATGTATGAAATAGCCGAGACTTTTATGGACTCAGAGGACTACGATAATGCCATCAAGTTCTTTGACCGTCTTCGCAGGCTTGAGGACTTAGAGGATACCGACCGTGCAGTAGTTCGCTTTAAGCAAGGCCTTGCCCATTACCGAAGAGCTAGCGAAAACCTTCGCAAGAAAGAGGGTGCGAGTCGTTTATCACCCGAGCAACGCAGCCAGCAGGAGCTTGACTTTGATCAAACGCCCCGGGCAGATTTTGCCAAGGTGAAAGAAGTATTGCGAGGATATGGTACTCTTTTCCCGCAAAGTCCTTATGTTCCTGAGTCGCATTATTTGTTAGCCTTGACCTACGAGCAATTGAATCAGGATGAGGAATCAATTTCAGAGTTGCTCCTTTTGTTGAAGGAAGCAGATTTTAATCCCAATCTCATTGCGGACCTTGAGCAGGGCAATACGGTGAGAGATCGTGACATTGCTGCTATTAGCAAAATGAAAGCAATTTGGGCATTTTGGAAAAAGAAAACAGGAAATTATTTAGCCAATAAATTCTTTGAAGAAGCTGAATTTTTTAATGCTTATCGCATATATTCAGCTTTGAGGGAGATTGACTCGTCTCCTTCATGGCAAATTCCAGTTCTTTATCAAATAGCTCTTTGCCAAGAAAAACTAGGGAATTATGTACAGGCGATGGAAACCTACTCAGCTATCGAGGAATTTGTTAATTCCGATGGAGCAAGAGAAGGTCTCGCTAATAGTAAGTACCTCGAATTTGTTTTCGGTATGGCCAAGTGGCGAAGAGAGCAATTGGAAGACACCCGAGCAATCAGACAGGCAGTGAATCGCTACGGTATTTATACATTGCCTAGCAATCAGGCAAACTAAAGCATCGGTCGCGCACATCTTTTTGTATATGGAACCTCGCGATGTCATAGCTAGCCATTTGGATTTATGTTCTCGCGTGCATGATCTACTCTTAGAAGAAAATACCTGGCTTAAAACCAAAAACTCCCCTCCGACCCATGAATTTCTTGCTAAAAAACAAGAAGTTTTGCCCCAGCTTGAAAACTCTTTATTGAATTTGAGGAAGTTAAAACCAGAGTACTTTTCTCCCTTTGATGATTCCAAAAAGTTAGTGGGCCAGTCCCACGCCAAGTTATTACAAATTTTTTATTTGGATCGAGAAAACGAAGAACTACTGCTTAAACTTACTCAGTCAAGTGAAAGGCAATCCTTTAATCGTTTTTCATCATCTCCTGAGGAAATAGATGAAATTCATAAGTCACTTCCTGGAGATGAAAAACCTTCTGGTGAGCAACCAACTGATGAAACTAATTCAAGTGATTAAATTTGCTTAATAAGGATGTAATGCATTCTGTTCAAAGATAATTTATTTATCTGCAACTAAGCTTTTCTCTTATTAAATTTTGCTTGATTTCCTAAAGGGTGGAATGCCAACAAATTCCTCGACATGAATTCCATCAACTCGAGGTATAATAAAACTTTCACCATCCCACTGACCAGAATTCGCAACCAGAATGCCTTTGTAGCCATGCAATTTTAACGGTTCAATAAGGCTTTCGGTTTTGGCACCATGCATTGGTTGCATAGGTAGGGTAAAATACTTACTTGGGGAATAACCGGCATCCTCAATGTTTTTTTGAGAGTGTAGGATTTCATCTTTCACATATGTATCCGTATCAAGATCTAACGCATTATGGCTATGGGTATGTACCCCCATCTCTGCATATTTAAATTTCTTGTAATTCTGATGACTTTCAAAACGTCTTTCAAGATGCCATTTTTCAATTTCAGTAAGCTCTCCAAGAATTTCATAAGCTTTATTTTTTTGAAAAATTAAATTGAATGCCCCTTTGATTATTCGTCGATAAGGTTCTTTTTCATACCCATAAACAATTTCAATGTAATTAAATTCTTCCTTCGTGATTTGATCTTTAATTCGTTTTGCAAGTTCATTAAGACTTTGGGGGCTACAAACCGAAAGTTTTACCTGAATAACATGAGTTAGAGGAAAAAGCGGTTCTCTATTCCAAGGTCCTGTAATGACAGCTGTATGGGTAGGGATTTTATTTTTTTCGCACCAAGTTAATGCATTTCTTGACCAATCAATGGTACCGTCGTCTGATGTAATATATAGCCTTCTTTCGCTTTCACCAAACGTTTGATGAAGTTGGGAAATCGGAGTAGGAACCCAACCCTCTGCCAGTAAACTTTCAATTTGATAAATAAATCGATCGATTGGGATGGGAAAGCTTCCAATCACTGAAGGATTCTCTTTCCCGGAAATACTATGATACATCAGAACTAATTTTTCAGACATTTGTATAACCAAAATTCTTCCTGAACAAATGGTTCAACCTATCCTTTTGCACAGGTATAAATGAGAACGCCTTTCGTAATTCAGGTTAAACCACGAGGTAGCCCTAGCCTTGGGAGAAAGGCTAGATATACTTTTACTTGGTCTTTACCCGAACGCGGATGAAGATTTTGTCATGCCCGTCACTTCTGCCCTGATTGCTTCGGTAAACGACCTGTTGCATGCCGCCTTCGAGGTTTTGAGAGCTGTGTTCGGTGGCACCGCTGGCATCCCAGGTGCGTAAGTCATAGCTGGTCTCAACAATGTACTCAATGCCTTCCGTGTTAAATGCATCCTGATATTTCATGAAGGTGATAAATTCATGGTCACTGTAAGCCGCGGGTTTTGACTTGATGGGACGGGGGAGGGTATTCCGCGAGTCGTTACTCAAGGAGTCGCCGCCAAAGGCCCGTTCCAGGGCATTGGATACGCCGTCCCCATCGGAGTCGTAGTTGTCACTGTTAAACAGAGCCTCGGCTTTGGCATTGGCCAGCCCGGCGGGCATTCTGCCTTTCGCCTTGGCCAAGACATCTGCATAGCGGTCATCGGACTTACGGGCCTCAAAGTAGGCGGACTTGGAGGGAGCCATGATCTCCACCTCCCGGGTTACAGATGCTGCCCAGTACCCATTGCCGGTATCGCGATAGGCCTTTATTTTGATAATAATCGACTTTTCATCCCCAAATGGGTTGGCGGTTAAGCCCTGGGCAAATAATAAATTCCCATTGGCATCAATCTTGGCAATATTATTGGGGTTCCCGGATCCATTTGAGTTGTCGAAGTCAAAGGACAGGGACAAAGCACTGCCATTGGCGGTCGCGGTGGTCGTTGCGAGAGGTCCAAGAGGGATGGGTTTCCGGGAGAGAGGCATTTTGGCCCGCAACCCTTTCCCGTAGTCAAAGGTTATGGTCTGCCCGGCATTGGAGCCATCCACCGTAAAGGTCTGACTGCTTGAAGTGGTGGCATACCCTGATAAGGAAGCGCTTGCTTTCAGGGTTACATCCCCTGAACCGGAACTTGCCGTGGTTACGGTTTTGCCTCCACCGGTCACCGAGGCATGGGTGCCTGAGGTAATGGTGTAGGTGATGGTAAGCCCGGATGTCCCGTTAAGTAGCTTGCCGGTGGTACCATCGAGGACAGTGGTTCTTGGGGTGAAGGTTTCACTTGTGCCCTTGGTGCCAATATTATCAAGGTTTACGGTGAGAGGTTTACCGATTGCATTAATGGTAAAGGTGTGGGCCACGGGAGCGGCCGCCGAGTAGGTGATACTGGAGTTACTCGGGTCCGTACCTCCTGATTGTGAGGCTGTGATGGTGACCGTGCCTGCCTCCACAATGGTCAGGGTGGAACCGCTTACAGTGGCCACATTTGTATCCGAGCTGGTAAAGCTGACGGTCAGGCCGGAACTGGCGGAGGCGTTCAGGCTAACGGTGGAGACCGAGGTGTTGCAGTCCGGTATGGATGCGAAGGTAATGGTCTGGGAACGCTCTGCGGTGATGGTCAGGCTTACAGTCACATCGGAAGCCGCGGAGAAGTGAGTGTCACCCGCTTGGGAGACAGTGATGGTGGCGGTTCCCGCACCCTTGGGGTCAAGTTTGCCGGTGGCCGCATCCACGGCGAGCACCGAGGCATTACTGGTTGCATAGCTTAGGGGCAGGCCGGAGGTGGCATAGTAGCCGTATTCTTCAAGGCTGAACTTACCAATATCAAAGGACAGGGTAGGGGTGCCACTGACCACGGGAACGGTATTACCGGCACTTACAATCGACTGGGCTCCGCCAAAGGTGGGAGCGGTGGATTTGAAGGGGTGGCTTGCGGGTAAGTTGCTTTTTGAGTTCCACTTATGAGCCAGGTAGCCTTCGAGCCTTCTGATGTTGTAATCCGAGAGATCACTGGAGAAGAGCATGACCTCATAAATCCTGCCTCCAAAATATTGAGGACTTGACCAGCCTGTTCCTCCCTGTCCTTTACCGAGCATGATGGAACTGCCACTTGTCGGTATGGTCAGGGATGCACTGGAGGATGCGGTTAGTCCTTTCTGTTCGCCATTGCTGAAGAAGTCACCCAGTCCGGTATGGTCACCGGCTGTTCTTCTCCAGGCTCCGATTCCCCGGGTGGTGGTGAAGTCATAAGCACCGCTTAAGGCACCGCCGTTGGCGTAGCCTATGGTACCCTTGGTGTGGAAGGCGATTAATTTGGCTGCCCCGTAGGCGTTATCGCCAAACTGCAGAAGCCTCTTGCTGCTGGTTGATACAGTGTCAGCCACAATCAGGAAGGTGAGCCCCGGGTTGCCCGCTAAGTCACTGGGCATGGAGGCGGAAAGGAAATCATGGGTTCCATCAAAGGTCAGTCCGCCCGATGATATGAACCAGGTGGGCTGATTGGCGGAGGTTGACTGGGTCAGGGTATTGGCCTTGCCGGACTGGTCGGCCCAGGAACTGACCGCTCCCCCGGAGAGGAAGTCACTGGTGCTGTCTGCCAGGCCGTCTCCATTGAGATCCTTACCATTTAGCCAGAGGATCAGGTCGCTGTAAGAATCCGCGTAGGGGCTGTTTTCAGAGACCGTAACGGTAAAGGTTTTGGAAGGGGCGGCACTGTAACTATTGTCTCCGGCTTGGGAAACGGTGATGGTTGCCGTACCCACCCCTTTGGGTTCCAGGTTGATACCATTTACAGCAATCACTGAGGTGTCGGAACTGGAGTAACTGAGGGTAAGCCCAGTGTCTGCACCACTCGCGTTGATGGACTTGATGCCAGGAGCAAAAGGGAAGTCCCCATTGTCCTTGGTCAGGTTGGGTAGGGTGGTGGCTCCGGCACTGGTCACAATGGTCTGGGCCGCTTTGCCCACGGTGACTGATTTGGTGACCGGGGTGGCGGCATTGTAACGGCCCCCGGTGTCAACATTACCACCTTGGGTCGCGGTGATGGTGGCGGTACCAGAACCAACAACCTGTAAGGAGTTTCCGCTCACAATGGTAACCACCGCGGTGTCGGAACTGGCGTAGGCGATGGTCAGGTTGGTGTCTGCCCCGGTGCCTGCGTCTATGGAGCGGGCGGTCAGGCTGACATCCGCTGAACCAAAGGTCATACTGGACAGAGTCTGAGTCCAGGTAATGTTTTGGTCTATGTATCGGTCATCCTTAATGGTAAGGGATCGGGTGGCATCAGGTGCTGCAAGATAAGTGTCATTACCACCCTGGCTTGCGGTGATGGTGACGGTACCCCCTTTAAGTAAGGAGAGAGTTGAACCACTCAGGGAGGCAACGGTTGCATCCGAGGTGGCATAACTTACGGCCAGGCCGGAAGATGCCGTGGCCTTGCCAACGAGCGAGTAGGTGCCTGCATTTAAGCTGGCATCGCTAAGCGCACCGAAGGTGATGGTCTGGGGGACCTTGGTCACAGACAGCACTTTTTCGACGGACTGGGCTGGGTTGTAACTGCCGTTACCGTCCTGAGTTGCCCGAATAGTTGCATCTCCAGGGCCCACAATGGTAACCGTGCCATTGGCATCAACCGTGGCAATACTGGTGTGTAAACTTTCAAAGCTTACGGGGAGTCCAGAGGAGGCATTGGCATCCAGGCTGAAGCTGGACGACTGGACGGTCTTATCTGGGATATCCGCAAAGGTGATCGTTTGATCAGCCCGGGGGGTGGCGGTGACAATGAAGGGCTGGGTGGCAGTCGCCGATTGCCAGGGGGTCAGGCCGGGCTGGGTTGCCGTGATGGTGACCTTACCGACCTTCAAGGCATTGGCTTTGTACCCGGTGGTGGCATCCCCCGAGAAGGAGACTACGGTGGAGTCGTTGCTGTCGAAGGTAAAGGTGGTCAACCCTGAGTCTGCTGTTACCGTGAGGTCTGCAGATT
>Ga0255755_1002812_pt1 | contig 13859 bp, 15 predicted proteins | sample 011ome_18_FD_179955 | JGI IMG/M metagenome (GOLD analysis project Ga0255755, IMG submission 179955) | Coastal salt marsh microbial communities from the Groves Creek Marsh, Skidaway Island, Georgia - 011501BT metaG (version 2) | ecosystem: Environmental > Aquatic > Marine > Intertidal zone > Salt...
AGTGCTTACTCGAGAGAATCAAACCAATCGAAATCTAAGTTATAGACTAGTAAAAAGCGTTGAAATCGAGGAATCGCAAAGCTCTACTTGCCCTTGGCTAGCGTTACAGCTTAGCCATACGCTTTTTCCGGAAGCCAGTGCCCTAAGTATATAAGAAATCGCATTGATTAATATGACTTTAAGGACTTCGTCGAACTTGCGTGGACTTGTATTTGGTGGAGGCGGGGGGAATTGAATAATAATTCTATCTCATTGTTTTAATGAATTTTAGTAATTATAATTTTAATAAGTACCCCCATAAATACCCCCAATTAGAGCTGTCACCACGCTTTGAGCACACTCTAACTTTCCCAGAAGCTACGAAGCCGTTCCTTAGCCAGCCCTCGTTCGGTCCTGTTCACGTAAATAACATAGCAACCAAGCCGTTCGGGCTTAAACCTGATCGAGCGGCCGTCTTCCGCTGCGACTACTAGCTCGCCACTCAAGTGCTCTAAAAACGCATAGGGGCGCCCCTCAGCATCAAACAATTTATCGCCAGCAAATACCTCGCGATCGTTCAGTAACCGCTTGATCTGCATATTTAGGGCCTCTGTGAAGTGTCGAAACCTCTATTATAACGCTGCGTGTCAAGCGGACTCAGACCCACCCCCTAAAACCTCAAAACGGCCCTATCCAGCCCCCACCCCCGGGGGTACCCCCACTTGCACAGAAAGGTTCCCTATTTTGCTAGTACATATTATTGTGTGCGTTCTGAGTTGATTTTTTAGGAGGTCCTAATGAAACGCCTAGCGTCAATCGCGTTAGTTTTATTTTTCGGAATAACTACGGGTAGTAATGCGCAAACGTTAAGAAAGACTGAACCAGTCGTAGGGGGCGCCTTGTGTCACTATTCGGATGGCTCAGTTATTAAGAAAAGAGGTGATAGTTATTGCGAGCGGAGTCTCAAAAGACAACGAGATGATAATGAAGAGAAAAATCAGAATCGCCGGAGTAATCGCAGTAAATCTTTAATTCGGACAGAACCAGTAGTTGGTGGTGCCCGTTGCTACTATTCAGACGGATCAGTAATCTCGAAAAAAGGCGATTCATACTGTCCTAGGTAATAATGACTCACAACTAGACGGACAAAGTATAGAATTACGCTGCTCTTGCTGGAAGAGTGACATGCACCCAGTATAGTAGGCTATTGAAGCGGACTTGGCGAAGGTGTGAAGCTCCGACAGTCACGGGCGAGGAAAAGCATCAATTTCACTGAGTGCTAAAAAAGTTAGTCGCCCAATAACCCTATAAGAAGCAGAGATAAATTCAATACTCTGCTAACTCCATCATTCCACAGTCAAGAAGATATTTATAAGTCCCATCGTAGAAAGCGGGAGGGCGAGTCTGATCATTAGAATCACCATTGGGAATAAAAATCACCATCCCCTGTCTAGCCCGAGTTAATAAGACTCGATAGCTATTTTTTAGGTAAATTTTCTTTCGTTCGTCATTGACGTTTTGCCACTTGGTTCCTTTAAAAGCGTGCTGAGTCCAGCTGAAATTTCCTGCTTCGTCTCCCGAGTAGCGAAGATTGGCATCCCAAGCTACACAAGCCCAGTCGAGCTCTAAGCCTTGTACATCAAATTCAGTCGCCACCTCTTCTAGGTATTGGCTAGAGCGAACATCATCGGAGCCATTTAAAAACCAATTCGCCGGGTCTATTTTGACCTTAACATTCAGACCTTCAGGCCTTAGTCTGTGTCCGCCGCTACTAGCCAATATCCCAAAGAGTTCTGATCCTCTAGCTTTGCTCCTTAACCACGATTTTGCAACATCGAGATTACGAGTAATATAAATAGGGTACTTATCGGCAAATACATATTGCAGGCTGCGTGCGTTTTTTTTATCACCTTCAAGTAAGGCGTGGACGTAGTCGGAGATTATTTCTGCTCTAAAAGACCTTACCGACACAGCAAGATGGAGCGAGCGAGAGTCAGTGGTTCTTACCCCCGTCAATTGACTTTTAACTGTCCCGCCTAATGTATAATCGGCAGCATTAAGATGGCTCGAATAATAAACCTCCCAGTGTGGAAATCGCTCTCTAATAGCGGCTAGCCACTCGGGAAGTCCTGCTTCACCTGTATTTATCTCTTGCCCGCCGCCAATAAGTGCTATGACCGTACACCAGTCCTCATGTCGGTTCATCACTTCAATAAGAAACTCAGGCTCTGATTGATTGAACTCTGGCTGGTTTCTTTTTGTCCGCATGAACTTCGATGTATTGTCCCGATCCCACGCTCGCTGTGCCTCATCAAAAATTGCGACCTTCTCTGGGGGCGGCCGCTCTGAGGCTAGGTTATCGTCTCTAAAATGATGGATATTCTGTATAAAAGTCGAAGCTTTTCTTTTCGAATCTGTCTTAGAGATACCCACCCGCTTAATTTCATCACGCGCAAGTGCTTCCCTAAGTACATCAACGAGAGGGCCATTTCCTGACAGAAAGACTGCATGCTCATCTTGGTGAATGTTCATGCGCGAAGTGGCGATATTTAATCCAGCCAGAGTTTTCCCGGCGCCTGGCACCCCTGTCACAAAACAGATACTTTTAATGTTGAACGACTTCGAACGTTCGATTACTCGCGATATTTCGTTTGCAGTCACAGTGAGATTTTCTGCTCCACCATCACTGCGCGATATTTCTGTAACATCGTGACCTTTATAGAGCGCTTGTGCGGCCTGCACTATCGTAGGGGTCGGTTTGTAACCGCTCTGAGACCATTCAAAGGGATCGGAAATTTTCTTTGCGTTATTCAGCCCAGTCTTTGTCAAATGCTTGATACAGCCGTCTAACATGCTCGCTAAAGCCTTCGGAGGGATACAGATCGGTTCCGCAAGCCCGTCTTGATAAATTTGTAGGCTGAGTTTGGAATCTGATTCGTCAGCTTCAGTTGCTATCAGCACCGGAATTACCAGAGCAGCGTGGCTGCCTGAATGGAAGTGTTTTAAGTCCAAAGCATAATCAAGGGTTTGCTGCACATCTTGGCTATTGAACTTTTTGGCACCAACTTTGAATTCAAGAACAAAAACTAAGCCAGCTAGCACCATTACCACATCTGCGCGTTTGCCCATTCTCGGGATGCCAAACTCCATGAATAGCGCATTTTGTGGATCAACGAATTGCGATAGAACGGGTCGAAGTAATTCGCATTGAGCTTCCCAAGCTCCGCTTTGTTCTATCACTACATCTTGGTGATGATGACGACCAATCTCACCGACCACATGAGAATTAGTATGCTGGAGGAATTCTGCTATCTTTGCGGAGTAGTATGCTCTATTGATCACTTGTCTCTCACTATTTAATACCACGTTCTAAAATTGACTATTGCGTCTCTTTAATCTGTTTTAATTTGCTCCAATTGACACAATCTGGATGACCAATTAGAAATAAATTGCTTTCCTCAAAAGCATAACCCATAGCACTTTTATATCCATTCTCTAGCAGCCAGCTAACCCCATTTTGTTGAGCTCTTTCCAAAGCGCGAATATGGTTAGTCTCAACCAAATACCGACAATTTCTTTCAAGCTTTTCTTCATAACTTAAATCGGAAGGATCGGGAGGGAATAAAAAAGACCCTAATTTAACTAAATAAACAAACCCAAAAAATAAAATAGTTAAAAATATCAGATATTTAAGTAAATACACCGATCGTACCCTCAGCTTAATTTTCTAGTTGGTTTCTCTAGCCATGCAATAAAACACCTCTCGATCGTCCAATAACCGCTTGATCTGCATATTCGGGGGCCTCTGAGTGATGCCAAAGCCTTTATTGAAATTCCGCGTCACTTGCGTAACAACTCTCTTTTAAAATTTTCAATCGCTCTCTGATCATAGAGCTTTGAGCTTGTTTCCTGCCTCGTAACCATCTTGTTGCTCAGAAAATTAAAGCTGCCAACAATCGCATATTGAGTATCAACCACAATACCTTTCTGATGGGTATGCTTTTGGACGAGCTTAAGATTTGGGTATTGATGGCTAAGAGCTTCTAGTGACCGGAATCCTTCCGCATATCCTTCTTTCATAAAGTCGCTGTGTGACTCCGAGCCCGAAAAAATCAGAGTTATGCCTGTCTTTTTTTTAAGCAACCCCCTCAGCTCTGCGAGAAATTGCTGATCCACGACGTTTGACGAGAGGAACCCAGAGGCGATGTAAAGTTCTTTGTTTGCGTTTTGAAATGCCGCAAGCAATTCTTGCTTATGTCCTAAACCAGTAATGATTTCAGCATCTCTGTATCCAGAGAATTCCCATGAACTATGACCACATGTGGGGCATTGGTACTTTTCATTTAAAAAGCCAGTTAACTTTTTGCCCACAGCGATTATTGCAGCTGAGTCCTTGCTTGAAAGAATAGCGCCTCCACCGGCGAAAAGCGCAGCTGCTATCACGAGGGCACCTCCATAAAATCCAAGCAAGCCTGCGAACCAGTAATTCATCCAGCCTAATGCGCCGAGGGATCCGAGTCCTCCGCCAATTAAGTTCTTTATCAGGCCCGTACTCACAATTAGCGTATGACCACAGCTAGCGCACTTCGCATTCATTTCATGTCCTCGTGTGTAGTGTAGCGAAATGGTCGCTCGACATCTGCTACTACTAGCTCACTACCAGATTGCTCTACAAACTCATAGAAGCGTCCCTGAGCGTCAAACACTGTATCTCCAAGAAACACTTCTCGATCGTCCAATAACCGCCTGATCCGCATCTTTGAGGCCTCTGTTTGACGCCAAAACCTGTATCGTAACCCTGCGTGTCAAGCGTACTCAGACCCCACCCCTAATAAAACCTAAAAACGGCTAAATCTAGACCCCACCTCTGGAGGTACTCCCACTTGCTCAGAAAGGTTCCCTAATCTGCTAGTACATACTATTCTGGACGAAAGATTTGCCCCTAGAGAATAACAATGAAAAACATACTGTTTTTAGTCACTTTGATTGTGTCACCTGTCTTTGCTCAGGAAGAAGAAGTAAATAACTGTGGTGCGAACGATTTCGCCCTACAAATTCTTGGTTCTGGTGGGCCTTTCGGTAATGGTAGAGCATCCGCAGGATATTTGTTGTGGATAGGCGGTCAAAGCAGAATCATGATCGATGCTGGTGGCGGTACCTTTGCGCATTTTCATGAAGTAGGGGCTAATATAGCGGACCTTCAATTGTTGGCTATTAGTCATTTCCATCCAGATCACTCCGCGGAATTACCGGCGCTACTGTGGCCTCAGAACGGCCCATTGACGGTTGTTGGCCCCTCGGGTGACAAAGCGTTTCCCTCTATCGGGGAGTTCATTGACGGTCTCTTTGGTATTGATGGCGTGTTCAGGGTTTTGAATGACAGATTTCAATTCCAAACAATCGAAGTGGACATTAATGGCGACGCCACAGAAATCCTAAATGAAAACTCTGTTGTTGTTAAATCGCTCGGGGTTCCTCATGGTGATGTTCCTGCTCTCGGTTTTCGGGTAGAGGTCGGCGGCCAGAGCATAGCGTTCAGCAGCGATCAAAATGGAACCGATCCTAGCTTCGTAGAATTTGTTAAGGATGTGGACTTGTTGGTAGTGCATTTTGCGGGCAACGAAGATGGATCGGGAAGAGCTGATTTGCACGCCAAGCCGAGCGCCTGGGGAAAGATTGCAAACGAAGCGGAAGTCGGCCGCTTGATATTAAGTCACCTCTCTATCAATCAAAATTTCGAATCTAATTTAGAAGCATTAAAAGCAGTTTACTCCGGACCGCTCACGATAGCCGAAGACCTTATGTGTATGCCGGTCGAGTAAATCGGATAATTTTGAAGCTTACAATCGATATCCAAGCTAAAGACATCCTACAAAGCGGTGCAGATATCATCGCCTTTTCAGCCCACCCCAGTCTTCTAGCGGGTAGCGGTGTCTCGAGTTTATTGCATAGAGCAGCCGGGCCTAAGCTTGATGTGCTCGCAAAAACACTTGGCCCAATTACATCCGATCAGTCGGCGATTACCTCTGCATTAATCCAGACATTTCTACTCTAAAATATTTGTTCGCGTCCATCGCTGCGTGAAGAACGCTATTTGAGCGCGCTTGCAGTTAGATATTGCACATTCCGGATTATATGTTGTTAGCATAATATGCGTGGGGGAAACTGATTTCGCTCACAATGAGGAGCATCTACTCTATGAATATTACTAGTGCATCATCGTTCGGTGGCCTAATTAACTTGCTGGGCACTATAGGTGTTATAGGCTCTCTAATCTTCGTTGGCCTCGAGCTACAGCAATCACAGCGAATAGCTCTCGCAGGCCAACAGCAAGCCAGAACCGAGCTTAATTCAAGCCGGCTGCTTGCTGAATTGGAGTTGATGGGTTCTATAGGCGAAGAAGCTATCACTTCAGGAATAGACTGGGATGAAATGTCCCCAAAGCAGAAGGTGATTCGAGAGCAGATTCAGCGCTGGTTTTGGACATTGAACGAGAATAATTTCATACAGAATGAAATGGGTCTTCTTAACGATGACCTATGGGCGCAAGTTGAAAGATATATTTTTGCTCGTTATTCAGAGTGCCATCTAAGAACTATTTACGAGAGTATGGTTAGCTACAGGCCATTAATAGACTATATCAATGATCTACCAGACAGGTGCGCCCAATGAAAAAATTGGAAATCAATGACTTCATTCAAATTGCCGGAATGTTTGGAATCATTGGCTCTCTTATTTTCGTAGGTCTCCAAATGAAACAAACTCAGACTATAGCGCTTGGAGAGCAGATACAGGCAAGAAATCAAATGCTTTTAGACAGTCAGCTCATATTGCTAGGTGACGAGCACATTGGCAGAGAATTAATTGATAAATCCAATATCGCTCTACTTAGTCCAGAAAATTTGTCAGAGGAAGTGCGTGCAGTGTGGCGCCAAATAATTTCTGTGAGAGGCGTGACTATACAAAATGCGTTTCAACAATATGAGTTAGGTCTTTTACCAGAGGATGTTTGGCGGCAAGCGGATGAGAGAATCTCACTACACTGGAATAATTGTCACATTCGGCCTATTTGGTCAAACCTAGTTATTCCCACATTTTTAGATTACCTGAATAGTTTTCCAGAAGACTGTCTCTCAAATTTTGATTAAGAGTATTACGCCTGCTTAGCTTTTCCAAGGGTGAGATAAGAAGTCTTAGCATAATATGGATTAGGTTCTCCTTTACCATAGGCCGTGAACATCAAAGCAGTAGGACGCTGCCACATTCATAGTCGACTCCGCGATCATCATTTTTACTGTTGCATCAATTATGAAGCGAGAATTCAGAAAGAGATAACGCTTTTAAAAGGTAAAAAAATGTCTAATAAATCACCGTTAACAATATCGCTAACTGGAATTGCTAATTTCCTAGGCGCACTTGGCATTATTGGTTCACTCATCTTTGTAGGCATTGAACTGAGGCAGAATCAACAAATAGCTAAAGTTGCTGCCTATCAGGCGTTAGTTGAGCAGATCGCAAATTTCAATGCCGTTTTACTTACCTCAGCAGAAGTGAGCCGGATCCGAATCGCCGCTCTAAACAATGAAAAATTAACAAATTTGGAACACGAACAATACACCGCATATTGGAGAATGCTACAAAGGCAGTCTGAATTAGCTTTTGTGCAATACCAAGCTGGGATTATCGGAGAGGAACTTTTGACTAGAACTATCCTACCGTTCAGACATCATATAAGTGCTAGCGCACTTGCGCGCTCTCTTTGGGAAGATGAATTTAGGAATAAAACTACCCTTTTTGGATCACCGCCTGAATTTGAGATTCATATTAGCTCTATGCTTGATGGGCCTTCGGTATTCCTGGATAGATGAAACATTCTAAATAGCAATGAGCTCATACCAACTTCAGTAAAGACAAAAAATATAGACTCGATTTTAAGAATAAGAAATGAATTTTGATCGGATTATGCAAATTCTGGGCGGGTTAGCTTTACTGATATCTTTAGTCTTTATCGCTTATGAATTACGCATCTCTAATCAGCTAGCCGAAATGGAAGCTCTTAATCGTGCGTATGAAGGATCATCATTAATAAGAAGCGAGATGCTTAAGTATGCTGACTTATGGGTTAAAGCCGTTGACGGTAGTCGTTTATCAGATATTGAAGAGGAAAGAATCAGGCTGCTTTGCGGAGGTTTGGTATCTAATGTTAATGATAATTGTGCACAAGATATTCTTGGCAATGTTAAAAATAAGGTCAGCCTTCGTTTAAGTAGCGCAGAATCATTAGGAGCGGGACCTTGTTCGTCTTCAAGGCAAAGTTTCGTAATGCGAGGAGGGGCTCATATTCCTTTGTTGGAAGACTTCGATCGTGGTGCGGGAAACTGAAATTCTAAAGTAATCAATTAGCGGCGGAGACCTATGAAATCTAAACCAATGTTAACAATATCTTTTACAGGAATAGCAAATTTTTTGGGTGTGATAGGTATTATCGGGTCCTTGTTATTTGTAGGCCTTGAGTTGAGGCAGTCTCATAAGATAGCTCTGGCAGACCAGATTCAATCCCGAAATACGATGATCTCAAATTTCATTATCGCCCCATTAAACGGTAGCGCTACAGCACTAAGGATGTGGGGCGAACAAGGAAGTGATCTAACAGAAGAGGAGCAATTGGTACGAAGTCAGATAACTAGGCACAGGATTCTCACGCTCACTAATGCTTGGCAGCAATATGAACTCGGATTATTGAGCTTAGAAGCATGGCAACAGGCAGAGAGTCGGGCGCGAGGAATATGGGACAATTGCTCTACTCGTTATATGACGCTTTCGACATTTACTTCTTCGCTCATAAGTTATGCTGAAAGTAATTGGAATGACAATATTTGTGAATAAGTTCAAATGTTATTTAAGCACCACACTAGAAAACGCTAAGAGACTCTCACTATGAGGATTATTGCCTCGCTGACATTCACTATGATCGCATGAGTAATCTACTATTCATCAAACTAATTACTTTGCTCCCTTTGACCATAAGGGTCCTCCTATCTTCGATCATTGGCTATATTTTTTTATTGCCCTAGGAGAAGCGATTTACCTCTAAAGAATAATGATGAGCTTTTTTGCTAAGAAGATTTTTTTCGGCTTAATGCGGATTTATGTAAATAAAAGCAATTGCTTATACGCACAACTCATGAACCCCATGACCCCGAGTGCGATAGCAAGGCTTCGGACTCAGAAAAAGTTTGAATAAAACATCGTTTTTACTTTCTTTAAGGAATTTAATGTCGTATAAGAAGAACAGAATCATAGTTTTGAATAAAAGGCATTACCAAATTGTAGTAATCAGCTGGCACACCAATCAGCTGCAAGTTATCTAATTTTTAGAACAAACTGATTGACTCGCAAAATGTTAAAAATAAGAGGACGCACAATGAGGAATTTAATATTAATGTTTTTGGTAATACCGGTAATGGTTGTAGCGCAAGAATTACCTGCTCCAAATTCTATTTATGTTTCGACTCAGTGCTACATGAACGATGGGTACTCGATGCAAGATGTGGTTGAGCAGTTTAGAGAATCAAATATAGCTGGGCCGCGAAGGGTTTTTGTCCGGCAGCCAATATCATCACTAAGTGCTGCTGAAAACGAATTTATAAGAATAGTGGTGTGGGAAGATATGGAGGCTTGGGCGACAAATGTTTCTTTAGGGTCGCCTTCGCCTACCGACACTTACTCTTGTAATAATGCACAAAGGCGCTTTTATACGAACCGCCGAGTTGGGACCAACGATTCAGCTTACGAAGACGGTGTTTCACTAGTGACCACGATGCGGTGCGAACTAACGAAAGGAACCACTATCAGCGATACATACTCCAACCTTAATAAAAATCAAGTTGCAAGAGAAGAAGCTGGAGATACGACGATTCTTCAGTTCTCGCATTTGCTGCTTGGGCCAAATCCAGATGGCGAAATGAGGTCTTCTATTATCATCAGAAGGGTTGGGGACACAGAAGCTGGTTTAGCTAGATCCCTTGATATGATGTGGGAAAACAACCTTTCAATAGGCACACCAATTAATGCTCCTGCCAAGTCTTGTGAAAATCCTACATTATGGCGGAGCTATTTAGTAAGCAATTAGTCGAAAGATACCGGGCGTTCTAACTTAGAATGTGGCCTTTGACTCTATCTAAGAGCTTCAATATGCTAGGTTAGAAGGTCATCCCCTAAAACCTCAAAATAACCATACCTAGACCCCACCCCCGGGGGAGCCCCACTTACACAGAAAGGTTACGTATTTCTGAGAACTAGAAAAGTAGATATCCTCCTCGGCTGAAATTTTCTCTGATGTTGTAAAGGAGTCTAAGTGACTCAAATATGAAACTAAAGAAGGTGTAAGGATATGAGGGGGGGTGCTTATTATCGCAAAAGCATTGCTATTAATGGATTGAATAGAATTATAACGGGGTCAATTTTGATCCCCGAAAACATCAGGAAAAATAGAATGAAAAGCTTAACTTATAAAACAGTCATCTTAGCAACTACTCTAATGATCGCTAGTTGCTCTGAAAGCCCAATTAGTACGGAGCAAGATGTCGAAGCTACCGCAAATAATTTGATGGATCAGTTTACAGAATCTTTTAGCGCTGCCTGGGCGTCGAGCGACGCCGAAGCGATAGGCCAACTTTATAGTGAAGATGCAATCCGCATTGTGTCTACTTCAGCTACTCCAACTTATGGTAGAGAAGCCATAATTTCAGAATTTGTTGTTAATTTTTCCAATCCCGATGGGGCGACAACAATTCAAGCTATTGCTGAAATAGCGAGATTTATTTCTGACGACATTGTAATTGGAGCAGGAACCTATGAAGTGAGAAATGCTGACGGAGCTATTGGAGCGACTGGACTTTGGGGCAACGCTTTTCAGCTCCAAGATGGCCGTCTCTTAATGCTAATGGAGTCGGCGGGTGATATGGCTACAGGGGGAATGAATCCCAGTAGTTTAGCTATTCCCCAAGTCATAGATGCAGTTTATATGGGCCCGCGCGCTGATGCTTTGAACCGCGTTGTGACGACGTATGAGGAAAACAATGCTACCAATCCTAAAGCGGTTGCTGATTTATTTCTGGATGATGGGCTTCATATTATTTCTGGCAATGGTCGCGTTATTGCCGGCAAGGAAGATATCTATGAAGCGTTGACTTCTAATGCGGTTCCCGGTGTTACCTTAGATGCTTGGAGTTATGGCTATAGAGAAATAGGGAATTCTTTAGCCCTTGGCTGGGGTGGATATAACCTTACTGATTCTGACGGTGCGATCATTGAGTATGGTCAGTGGGGGAATATAAATAAAATTACCGCCGACGGCGATATGATAGTGATGGAGAGAGCGGGGCCATTTTCTGGTCAATGATCTTCATATACTAGGTAGTGGAGCTCATAAAGCTCCGCTAGCTTCGCGCTGCGCTCTTCTCGTTTAGCCCGTGTTTCATTGCCGTGCTTAGTGTTGGCTGCTTACTTGCAACGATGTTAACGGCTCTTACGTTTACTCTCCAGATGGAACCTATTTAGGCTTTTTCGGCAATCAATTAGTTCTCGATCTGATTGATATGGACAGTTTGCTTTTCAGACTTCGAGAAATTTCGATAACAGCAGGTTCTAAGTAATTGCCTAAAAAATCAATTAAGCCTCTTATTTATGCTCCTTTATTCTTGCTGCTTTTTTTACTAGCAGGAGCGTCCCATGCTCAGATACCACAAACTGAGCGTAATGCTCTTATCGCTTTATATAATTCAACTGGCGGGGCTGACTGGACGAATAATGCGGGTTGGATGGGGGCTGCTGGCACGGAATGTGACTGGTATGGGATTACTTGTTCCAATGGGAGCGTGACCGCGCTTCGACTTAGCGGCAATTCTCTTAGTGGCAGAATCCCTTCTGAGCTGGGGAATCTAACAAACTTAACTGGCCTTTATCTTCATGATAATTCCCTCAGTGGCAGTATCCCCTCTGAGCTGGGGAATCTGACGAATTTAAGAGACCTCTTTCTTTATAATAATTCGCTTAGTGGAAACATCCCTCCTGAGTTGGGCAATCTATCAATGCTATTGAGGCTTCCGCTGGGTAGGAACTCCCTTAGTGGAAATATACCCTCTGAGCTGGGTAATCTGACAAATTTAACCAACCTTAGTCTCGATGAAAATCGCCTCAGTGGTAATATTCCTCCTGAGCTGGGTAATTTAAATAGTCTAACAAGACTTATTCTTCCTAATAATTCCCTCAGTGGCAGTATCCCTTCTGAATTGGGAAATCTGACAAACTTAACTCTCCTATACCTTAACGGTAATTCCCTCAGTGGCAGTATTCCTTCTGAGCTGGGGGGCTTAACAAATTTAACTAATCTATATCTTAATGATAATTCCCTCAGTGGCAGTATCCCTTCTGAGCTGGGAAATCTGACAAACTTAGCTGTCCTTAATCTGGACAACAATTCCCTAAGTGGGAGCGTACCAAGTTCGTTGAATTCTTTTGGAATTAGTGTCAGTGCATTTAATGCGGCGCCAGAAGTGTCCATTTCCGATGGAAATCGAACGATTGATGACACAGACGGTGCTGCTGGAGAGACAGTGTCCTTTACTGCTACGGCGACTGACTCAGACGGTAGCGTAGCTTCTAGCTCATGGCTTATAGCTGGAGAAGTCGTCGCCAGTGGTACGAGCGCTAACCTGTCTCTCGGTGATGGCAGCACCACGGTGACATTCCGTGCGACAGACGACGATGGTGATAGCACGAGCACGAGTGTGACGATTACAGTTGTAGCGCCAGTGATTCCTAACGTAGCTCCAGTTGTAGCGATTATTGGCGGTAACCGCAGCATTGTTGATACAGACGGACTGACTGGCGAGACTGTTTCTTTGAGCGCTACAGCGACTGATGCTGACGGTGAGCTCGCATCGACTTCATGGCTGATTGGCGATGCAGAGGTCGCCACTGGTACGAGCGCTAACCTGACTCTTGGCGATGGCAGCACCACGGTGACATTCCGAGCGACAGACGACGATGGTGATAGTACGAGCACTAGTGTGACCATTACAGTCGCGGCTCCAGTTGTTTCAAACGTAGCTCCGGAAGTTTCGATTAATTTAGCTCAAGCGCAAATAACTGATACAGACGGTGTGGCGGGAGAAGTCGTATCTGTCACTGCTGAGGCGACAGACTCGGACGGTGAATTGGCATCTACTTCATGGCTTATTGGAGACGAAGTAGTCGCTAGCGGCACGAGTGCTCGACTAGCTCTGAGTGACGGCAGCACTATGGTGACATTCCGAGCGACAGACGACGATGGCGACAGCAAGAGCACGAGTGTGACTATAACAGTCGAAGCGCCTGTCGAAACTGAAGAAGAGTTCGTGACTGAATACAATGGTATTGCAGCGCCTTCATTCCTAAGTGAAGAGATAAATACCGTCAGTGTTTTCGATATGAATAAACTGAAATTGAGAAGCTGTATTAGGCTCACACTGGGAGGAGAGCCATATTCACTCAACGGTTATGAGCAATATGATATGAACTTCAACTTGCTCAGCTTAGACGATCTCACATTTAGACTTGTTGATTTCAGGCCATTTAATCTCAATGGATCAAGTAATCAGTTTGGTGAAACACCCGATTGCTCTGGTCAATTTGAATTATCGTCGAATGTCTACAAAGACATCGTTGCTATCCCCGGGGCCACTGGAGCTGGGAATTTGAAATATGACTATTTCGACTTAGTTCTCGATCTGATTGATATGGACAGTTTGCTTTTCAGACTTCGAGAAATTTCGATTATTGCTGGCGATGATTAACGTCAATTAATTTTAAAGTGTGGTTAGAAAGCCTCTAAGTAT
>Ga0255755_1002834_pt1 | contig 13819 bp, 24 predicted proteins | sample 011ome_18_FD_179955 | JGI IMG/M metagenome (GOLD analysis project Ga0255755, IMG submission 179955) | Coastal salt marsh microbial communities from the Groves Creek Marsh, Skidaway Island, Georgia - 011501BT metaG (version 2) | ecosystem: Environmental > Aquatic > Marine > Intertidal zone > Salt...
CAAAGACTTGACTATTGAGGAACTGAAATCTAGGATTAAGTTTCATGGCAGAAGATTCATTGAATCTAATGGACATGGATTCACTACTAGGGCATGGGAAGATGCCTAACGATAACGATACAATGATTGTGCTTATTATTAGCACAGTTGTTGTTTTATATTTTTCATGCTACATAGGAGTATAATATGGCTGACGTAAGTGCAAAAGTAAAAGAGATAAATCTAAAACTAAAACCAAAAGAGTTATCAATGATTATTGATTCTCTCTATAGAGATTTAGATGACATGACAACAGGTAATGATAATTTCTCACAAGTGACTTTGAATATTGAGGGTAAGCTACCCTTCTACAAAGTGGAGAAACACTCTGACCCACACGTAAGGAAATGGTTTATCACTTATACAAGACTAGCTAGACAACTAGATAGAATGTATGTTAAGGTAAGAAAACTAGGAGGAGTATAATAATGGAATATAAACAAGGTTGGAGATGGATTGTTTGGGTGGGTGGTGTAGATGATTACTATACCACCTACGAAGATGCCAAGCGAGATGCAGACGAATGGAAAGCTAAAGGTTATGATGACATAATTATTGAGGAGATAAAATAATGAATGTACTAAGTTTATTTGATGGTTGTAGTGGTGGACAACTTGCTTTGCAAAGGGCAAATATCCACGTAGACAACTACTATGCAAGTGAGATTGACAAGTATGCAATCAAGGTAACTCAAGCTAACTTTCCTAACACTATTCAGCTAGGAGATGTTACACAAGTAAAACCTAATGAAAGGGGTATGGGTGTAGACTATGCTCTAGACTATGACCCACCTATTGATTTACTTATGGGTGGTTCGCCTTGTCAAGGTTTCTCATTCGCAGGACATCAGCTTAACTTCGATGACCCACGTAGTAAGTTATTCTTTGACTTTGTACGTATCAGAGATGAGTGTATGCCTAAGTACGTACTGCTAGAGAATGTACGAATGGCTAAGAAATCTCAAGATGTGATATCAAAGTACATGGGATTTGAACCACAAGCATTGAACTCTAAATATGTATCAGCACAAAACAGATACAGATTGTATTGGTTTGGTAAGCGTGTAGGAGATAGCTATGAGGAGATAACTATACCACCTATGATATGCAAAGGCTTGTCTATGCAAGACATACTAGAAGATGGCTATGCTACAGATGAGATGACTAGTCAAGATGGTAAGTCTCATTGTCTTACTGCTAGATACAATGGTGCAGTATGGTGGAATAGTATTGAACGTAAGCAACGTACTATGGTACTCAAGGATAATCCTACCATGTCTAAAGATGGATTGATTAGGGTTGGTACTGCTGACCTCAAAGGGCATGACTCAATCAAGCGAGTGTATGCACAAGAAGGTAAAGCACCTACCCTTACCACCATGCAAGGTGGACACAGAGAACCAAAGGTTGCAGTAGGTAGGATTGTGAATCGTAGACTTGATGAGCATGGTACACGTAAGGATTATCAACTTGAGCTACCTTACACAAGACAGATAGAAGTTCGCAAAGATGAGAAGTCTAACTGTCTCACTACTGTACAAAAAGATAACGTGCTAGTCAGTAAAGATATGTGGCGAAAGCTAACACCTCTTGAGTGTGAACGATTGCAAACATTACCTGACAACTACACTAATCATGTATCCAATAGTCAGCGATACAAGATGATTGGTAATGGGTGGACAGTTGATGTGATTGCACATATACTCAAGGGCATACCATTAGCTGAGACATGGCATGAAATGTATAACAATAATAAGGAGTATGTATAATGGCTAAGAAAAAAACTGAATATGAATTACTTGAAATCAGCAGACAAAAAGGTATTGATGGTATGTCTGATGAACAAAGGACAACAGTTAAAGAAGCTGAAAGGCATTTAAGTTCAGCATTACAAATGTTGTTTGAGTGTCAAGACTTATATCTAACTGATATAAGAAACTTAGAGCAGAGTATGTGGGATTTAAGACGTAGTTTCAAGTTAGATAGGCATGATTACTAATGATTAAGATACCCACTACCACATGGATAGAACTATACTCAGAGTTATCACAGTACGTTGAAGCTAGAGCTTTTCCAAATAGAACAACACACAATGATGATGGGAGCAGAAGGGCATACACAGAAGATGACTTTGTGCAGATTGTCAATGAGGTTGAAGAAATAATGTCACAATTTTTTGAGAGGGAGAATGACTAATGGCTAGGTATAGAGTGTTAGTAACAAGACATGAAGTAGAAAAATGGATTGTTGAAGCAAGTAGTAAAGAAGATGCTATGAATAATTTTCAAGAGGGTACTTGTGAAGATGAACACGTAATTAGCTACCATGCAGAAAGTGTAGAGGAGATGAAAGATGCTTGAAGCACTCATGTGTCTTGCACTCAATGTCTATCATGAAGCTAAGAACCAAAGTTTCATAGGGCAAGTAGCAGTAGCACAAGTTGTGATGAATAGGGTAAAGGATGAAAGGTATCCTAACAATGTATGTGACGTAGTTAAACAAGGCTTAACATACAAATGGAATCCATCTATACCTATCAAGAACAAATGCCAATTCAGTTGGTACTGTGATGGCAAGAGTGACAAGCCTAAGAACAAGGAAGCTATCAAGCAAGCATTGAAGGTTGCAAGTGGTGTATACAAGGGCAACCTAGATGACTTTGTTGAAGGTGCGACACACTACCATGCCTACTATGTGAATCCTAGTTGGGCTGAGACAAAGACTTATGTAACAAGAATAGATGACCACATATTTTATAGGTGGGATATTGAAAGGAGTAAGAAATGAATATAGGTGATATGCTATGCGATATGTATGACATTAAACAACAAGTTAAACAAGCTAAGTTATACGATAAACCAAAGGATAATGATGGCAGTAGTTTTACTGTTGGGGATTGTATTGAGAATGTCATTGACCAACTAGAACAAAGGTATAATGTGATATGGGAGATTGAATAATGACACGTGAAGATAAGATAAAGTTTATTATCAGACAAGAAAGATTAGCAGGAAATCTTTGGAAGTGGATTGAAGAAGCTGATGATAAAACAGTAAATGATTTGTATGATTATTGGACACAGGAGATACACATGAACTTAATAGAACTTGAGAAACATATCAAAGAGCATAAGATTATAGAAGCTATTAAAGATGGTATAGCAGATGGCTTATTGCATGGCGAAAGAGATGACACTAAGTCACATCATTACTATAAGATAGGCTATGATTATGGTTGTGTTATGTTTGATATGTTAGGTACAGATGTATGCAGAACTAAAATAAACGATAAGGAGATAGCATGAATAGATTTATTATAGAACAAACACCACAAGAGATTGCTAAGTCTTTGTGTGACCAACACATAGTCAAGATGCCACTTGAAGAAGCACAGATGCTATGTACTGCACTATGGCATCATGCACCTGACTATGCAGAGGAGCATGGGTTATACAAACCTGTGCATCAGAAGCACCCTTGCACATTATGGGCAATGGAGACTATTGAAAACTATAGATTTGCATATGACTTGTATTGTTGTATGTTATGTGAGTACCACGAAAGGTATGGCAAATGGCATGGTGCAGGTAAGCATAGTATTGCCTTATACAAAGGCATAGATTGTATACCAAGTGGTCCTTTGACACCACACCCACAATGTTTTAGTGGGCATGATGACTTGAAGACAGATGAGTTCTTTCCTATTGAAGCATATAGAAATTTTTATAGGGTTGACAAACTTAAATTTGCTAGATATAAATATACACAGAAACCACAATGGCTAGAAGGAGAAGTAGCATGAGGATAAAACAATTAATTAAAGTAGCAGAAGCAATAGAGGGTAAACTACCTGCTGATATGCATGAGTTAGATGAGGTAGAACATCTATCTTTACACAGGGGAGAACCCATAAAAATTGCTGACATGGATATCGTGTATTTAGTCAGAGCATTTAGACATCAAGAACGTATGTTGAAAAAACAAATAGATGCAGAATACATATCTAAGTTAGCAAGAGAACGTGATATGTGGAAAGAGAAAGCCATGAACATGGTAGAGAAAGAAACATATGAAGCAACTAAGGAAGCCTTAGCTGAAGTGAATAGAAAACCTACTGTAACTGCTGAAGCATATGACGTAGCTTGGAAAAGAATTCAGACTCTAGAGAAAAGAGCAAGTATGTGGCAAAGAGAATACGAGAAAACAACACACAAGAAAGGTTGTAACTACGTATTCAGCGAGATACCTAACGACACAGATGGTCAGGAGTTTGTTGACACTATGAAGAAGTATCTTAACAAAGACTCATACAAGATGAGAGTACGTGGACAACACGTCAAGGAAGAACTCAAGGGCACAGGTGCTACCTATTGGGGTCAAGGTTTGAATGAGTCATCTCACATGAGAGTTTATGTGGATGTTAAATAAGTTATTGTTTTTAATAGGTATTTTACTGATAGGCATAGTTGTGTTGTACATATTCTACATCATGGGTATGGCTATCACTAATACATTTTGTGATTGTTTATAAAGGAGAAATTATATGCCTATATATGATAAAAATGGAGACATAGAACATTGGTGTTGGTATGATATCTTTTGGGATGATGAAAAGAAAAGACTTGAGAATCCTAAAAATTGGCTAAGAAATTTATATGAGATGGCAGATGAATGGGATTTACCTTGGTTTATTATGGGTAAAGTATATTGGTTACATGACTACATGCAATGGAGACGTAGCCCTAGGGGTGTGACTTCAACTTATATAAAACCATATAAGAAAAAATATATACTTAGAAGTGAGTTTGATGTTGAAGACTTTAGACCTGATGGTATAGGAGATGTCATGTATACTGACTATGACTATAGGGAGTTTCATTCGTTAGAAAATATGCTACGATTTCTAAAAAATAATATTACTTATGAAAATAAAATGAAACCTAAGCTAGATACAGTAGAAGAATTTTGCCAAGAGTTTAGCTTTGAAGTTTATGAAAGGTTATATTAATGCAACTAAATAATTTAGTAGATAAGTATTATTTATCTAATGATTTCAAGGTGTTAGCTGATAAAACTAAACACGATTATCAATATTGTGCAGGAGTTTTATTGGCTACTGAAGTAGATGGAAACACTTTGTCAAGTGTAAAGATAAGTAAAATGACAGGAGCGAAAGCTCGAAGAGCATACGAACAATGGCTTGGTCGTGGAATATATCAAGCTAATGCAATTACTTCTGTTGCTCGTAAGATATATTCTTATGGGATGGAGATGGGTTATGCTGAGACTAATCCATTTGCTACTTACAAACGTAAGACACCTCATTCTAGGAACACAGTATGGACACAAGACCAAGTCATACAGTTCTTGGATGCAGCTTATGCTGATTTTAAGTACAGAAACATAGGATTGATAGTTCAAATGGCTTATGAATGGTGTCAGAGGGTAGGAGATATGAGAATGTTGCAGTTTTCTAGCATAGATTTTGATAAAAGTGTGCTAAATTTGCAACAGTCCAAGAGAAGAAGTGTAGTTCACCTACCAATTTCACTTGACTTATTAGAAATGCTTAAACAACAGGCAAAAGATTACGACTTTCAGCCTTATGTAGCACCCTATCCTACTGCAAAGAGAGGTAAGTATGCACCATATACTATGCAAAGGCTGTCGAAAGTGGCACGTAGAGTGATGCACTTAGCTAATTTACCTGACACACTACGTATTTCTGACCTAAGACGTACAGGAACTACAGAAATGGTAGAAGCAGGGGTATCTATGGGTCAGATTATGTCTGTTACAGGTCATGCAAACCCACAATCCGTAAAACCTTACATGAAAAATACGTATGCTAGTGCAGAAAGTGCATTGACATTACGAAAAAGTCATGGTAAAAGCAATTAAATGCCGACAAGGAGAGTGATATATGAATATTAATATGTACATTAATGAATTAGATTTAAGTATAGGGGAGAGTAAAAGGCTTAACTGTCCATCTTGTAATGGGTATAAAACTTTTACTGTCACCAACAACATGGGTCAGATGTTATGGAACTGTTATAAATCTTCTTGTCAACTGTCAGGCTCTAAACGTGTGTCATTATCTGCTAGTGATATAAAAAAGCACAGACAGGATGTAGAGAAAGACAACGAACCCTTCGTAATGCCTGAGTACATAGTGCCTTACGATAAAGAAAATTATTATGATATACCTAAAGACAAGCTTATGTATGATGTTAAGGAACACAGAGTTGTTTTCCCTGTCATACATGAAGGCAGAGTTGTTGATGCCAATGGCAGGTCCTTAGGAAAAAGAATACCTAAATGGAAACGATATGGAAAAAGTGACTTGCCTTTTGTCTCAGGACATGGTAAGGTCGCAGTAGTTGTTGAGGATTGTGTGAGTGCTTCAGTCTTAGATAGTGAAGTATATGTTGGGGTAGCAGTATTGGGTACGTCATTATCCGAATCTCACAAGAGGTATCTCTCACAATTCTCAACAGCAATAATAGCACTAGACCCTGATGCTCTACCCAAGACGATGGCATTTGCAAAGGAACTGAGAGCCTACGTAAATGATGTTAAGGTGCTAAGATTGCAAGATGATTTGAAGTACAAGAAGAAAGATGATATAGAAAACTTAATTAACTTAACCCCAAAGGAGAACCAATATGGAACTATCCCTACTACGTAGCTTAATGAACAAAGATTTTTACACAGACCATCGTGGTTCTAAGTGTCCTGATAGACTGTTCAGTAAAGATGCAAGAAAGCTAAAGCATACTATTGATTATGCTATGAATAAATATAAAAGAGATGTAACACCTGATGAGGTGGAAGCATTGTTCATGGCTAACAATCCATCTATGACTACTGCACAGAAGCAAGGTTATAGTGCATTGTTCAATACAGTAAAACGTGAGCAACCTATGGGTACTGACGTGGCACAAGACGTGCTGTCTAAATTATTTCAGCAGGTCATAGGTGAGGACATAGCTAATCTAGGATTTGACTATGTGAATGGTGCGGAGAAAAGCCTTAGACCATTACGTGATTTACTTGACAAGTATAATGATAACTTTCTACCTGAAGTAAAGATTGAGTGGGATGATATATCTTTTGATACCATCATGGCAAAGCAATCTGTACAGATGAAATGGACATTCAATATACCTGAGATGGCACGTAAGGTAGAGGGTGTAAATGCAGGATACCTTGTTGAGATAGGAGCAAGACCTAATACAGGTAAGACTTCTTTCCATGCGTCTATGTTAGTAGGTCCTGGTGGTATGGCAAGACAAGGAGCTAAGTGTGTAGTCTTATGTAACGAAGAGTCTTATGACAGAGTTGCATTCAGATATATACAAGCATCGACAGGCTTTCCAAAGGAAAAGATACAGGCTAACATTCAGGAAGCTAAGACTATCTACCAAGATGTAACCAAGAACGTAAAGATTAAAGACGTTAGTGGTGAAGATATGTCTTGGGTAGAAACAATGTGTAAGTCAGAGAGACCTGATATAGTTGTACTCGATATGGGAGATAAGTTTGCTAGGTCGGGTAGTTACTCTAGACCTGATGAGATGCTAAAAGCTAATGCAATATATGCTAGACAGATTGCAAAGACATATGGTTGTGCTGTATTTTATATGTCACAGTTGTCGGCGGAAGCTGAAGGTAGACAGGTTCTTAATCAAGCTATGATGGAAGGCTCACGTACAGGTAAAGCTGCTGAAGCAGACTTGATGCTATTGATTGGTCAACCTGCTCAAGTAGAAGGGGTTGACGAACAGTCAACTTTAAGGCATATTAATGTTGTTAAGAATAAAGTAACAGGATGGCATGGTATGATTAATTGTAATCTTGATTACAGAATAGCTAGATTTACAGCATAGAGGAGTAGATATGAAACTTACAATAGATGTAGAGAATACTGTCACTAAACGTGATGGTAAGATGTATCTAGACCCATTTGAACCTGACAATAAGCTTGTCATGGTTGGATGTTTGACAGATAAAGGAGAAGAATATTTATATAGAGATGACTTCAGTGGTGTGCAACAACACTTGGATGATGCTACTATATTAATAGGACACAACATAGCATATGATTTAATGTGGCTATGGGAGTGTGGCTTCAAGTATGATGGTCCTGTCTTTGATACAATGTTAGGCGAATATGTCTTGCAACGTGGACAGAAAGAACCATTATCACTAGAAGCTTGTGCTGAAAGGTATGAGTTAGATACTAAGAAGCAGGATACCCTAAAGGAATATTTCAAACAGGGTATAGGTGTTGACGAGATACCACCTGAAGAACTATCATCTTACCTGTCAGCAGACTTACATGCAACACAGCAGTTAGCAGAAAAGCTAACAAAAAGATTGATGACTACAGATTCAGCATTGATGGAGTGTGTTGTACTTACTAACAGAGTGTGTGTTACCCTTGCTCATATATACAACACAGGATTTGCTGTGGATGAGGAGAAACTAGAAGAGGTTAGGTTTCAGTTTGAGTCTGAGAAACTAGAAATAGAGAAGAGATTACAAGTTCAAATACGAAACTTGATGGGTGACACTCCTATTAATCTAAATAGTCCAGAGCAAATGTCTTGGGTTATATACAGTAGAAAGCCACATGATAAAACTATGTGGGCTAATGCCTTTACTCCTTATATGGATAAGAGTCATTTCAATGATGTTGTATCTAAAAACTCAAGCATTGTATTAAAAACTAAAGCTGTCTCTTGCAGGGAGTGTAATGGTACAGGTAAGATAAGAAAGGTAAGAAAAAATGGAACTCCATTCGCTAATCAAAATAATTGTATTCCTTGTGGTGCTAGTGGTTATACTTTTAATTCCCTTAGAGAAATCGCAGGACTAAAATTTAAAGCACCAAGTTCTAAGTGGGTATCTGCTAATGGCTTTGGTGTTTCTAAGACTAACTTAGATATGCTACAGAGCATGGCTAAACGTAATAACATGACAGATGCTGTCAACTTTTTGACAGATGTTAAACGTTTATCAGCTTTGGATTCATACTTAAGTTCTTTTGTAGAGGGTATCAAGGCACACGTCAAGACTGATGGTAAGCTTCATGTAAGATTGTTACAACACAGAACAGCCACAGGAAGATTTAGTGGTGCTGACCCTAATATGCAGAATATGCCTAGAGGTGGTACGTTTCCTGTTAAGAAGGTATTCGTATCACGTTGGAAAGGTGGTAAGATACTTGAAGCTGACTTTGCACAGCTAGAGTTCCGAGCTGCGGCATATCTATCACAAGATAAGGTGGCAATGGATGAAGTCTCTACTGGATTCGATGTTCACTCGTATACGTCTAAAGTTATTACAGATGCAGGTCAACCGACTTCTCGTCAGGATGCGAAAGCACATACATTCGCACCACTCTACGGAGCAACAGGCTTTGGCAGAAGTAAAGCGGAAGCAGAATACTATGAACACTTTACCAAAAAGTACACAGGAATCAAAGCTTGGCACTCCCGATTGGCTAAAGAAGCTCTAGAGACAGGCAAGATATCCACACCATCAGGTAGGGAGTTTTCTTTTCCTGATGTACAACGAAGAATGAACGGCACAGTAAGCTTCTTTACACAGATAAAGAACTATCCTGTACAGAGCTTTGCTACTGCCGACATAGTTCCTATTGTGTTGATACACATGGAGAACTTATTAGCCAACTACAAATCATGTATTGTTAATTCAGTACATGATTCTGTGGTGGTTGACATACATCCTGATGAGATAACCCAAGTATTATATCTCATCAAACTACTCAACAGTAGTCTCCAATCTATTGTTGAGAGACAGTTTAATATCGAGTTCAATGTTCCATTATTACTTGAAGCAAAAATAGGTGATAATTGGCTTGACACGAAAGATGTTAGCTGATATAACTATACAACATTTGACTCACAGAAAGGAGCAATACATATGGATAATAATAATTTAGTGACGATTGATACGAACAACTACGAAGCTATGGCTAAAGCAATGGGTATAGCAGGTGAGAGTTCTAAGTCTTCTGACACCAAGAAGTCTCAGCAGTTACCACGTTTCAGAATAAACCATTCACCAATCATGGGTGAAACCAAAATGAATGGTAAGAATGTAAACGTAGAGGTAGTTGAAGGTGGTACGTATAAGCTTGAGATACCTGAAGGTGAAACCTATTATAGTAAGACTGCTAGAATAAGACCATTCATGCAGAGATATATGTATAAAAGGTTTGTCAAGAATATGAATGCCAAGATGGGTGAGCCTATGGGTATATATCATAAGACAGTCATGGCTGATTCTCTTAACTTAGATTTAAAAGATAATCAAGGTGGCTTCAACTGTGGTAAACCTGCAGGTTACATACAAGACTTTAAGGCATTGCCTACAGAAACCCAAGACTTAATCAAGCAGATTAAAAGGGTTCGGGTTATCTTTGGTTTAGTAGATTTACTAGAGCCTTACAACGCAAAGGGTGAAAGTATTTCTTTTGAGACAACTCCTTTTATATGGGAGATAGATAATCGTGATGCATTCAAAGATGTAGGTAAACCTTTCGCTAAGTTGGCTGACTTAAGAAGATTGCCTGTCCAACATCATATTGGATTGGAAACTCAGGAACGTAAGTTACCAAATGGTAATTCTTTTTACTTACCTACAGCAACTCTAGATGTGTCAAGCACTATTGAAACTTCAGACGAAGACCAAGTTATCTTTGGTGATTTTATCTCATGGATACATAACTATAATCAATACATAGTTAAGGAGTGGGATGCCAATGTTGGAAATACTGCTGACTCAGACATGAAAGATATAGTTGAAGACTTTGTAGAAGTGGATGCAAGCTAATGAACCATCGTGCTGAATTGGCGATATACAAGTTGCTAGAAGATATACTTGCATCTAAGAAGCAGATGTCTATGGAGACTATTGAAGGTGTAGCATCCGATATAAAGGAAGCTATGGTTCGTCAGTTCGGCTCAAAGAATGATAGGAAGGATTTTAAATTACGTATGTCTAACATAGGTAAGCCTTCTTGTCAGCTTTGGTTTGAGAAGAACCATCCTGATAAAGCCTTACCTAAAGGTAATAACTTCTTGATGACTATGATGATTGGTGATATAGTCGAAGCTGTATTTAAAGCTTTGTTAAAAGAAGCTAAGATAGATTATCAAGATAGTGAAGAGGTTACATTGCCACTAAAAAATGGTATCAATGTAAAGGGAACTTATGACTTAGTGCTAGACGATTGTGTTGACGATATTAAATCTGCATCCGATTGGTCTTACAGAAATAAGTTTGAGTCTTTTGAATCTCTAGCTAAAGGTGATAGCTTTGGTTATGTAGGTCAACTCGTTGGGTATGCGAAAGCGAGTGGTAAAAACATAGGCGGTTGGTGGGTAGTGAACAAGTCTAATGGACAGTTCAAATACGTATCAGCCAAAAATGCGGATACAACTAGTGTCTTAGATGACATCGAGAAGACTATTGACAAAGCTAATGCTAAAGAATTAGAGAGATGCTTTGAGCCAGAGGAAGAAACATTTAGGGGTAAGCCTACAGGTAATCTAGTTCTGAATAGGAACTGTAACTTTTGTGACTTCAGATATACGTGTTGGGAAACTTTGAAAGAGTTACCTGCACAGAAGTCATCTGCAAGAGAACCAAAGATGGTTCAGTATATACAACTAGGAAAGGAGAGAGTAGCATGAGTAAATCGTTGGATGAATTAAAAGCCAATATTGAAGAGATGGAGAAGCAACTAGCTGAAGCTAAAAAGGAATATCGTGACCTACGTACAGCAGGTTTACGAGATGCTATAGAAGCTAGGAAAGCCGCTGACGAAGCAGTAAAGGAAGAGCTAAAGAATTTAGGGTATAATAATACCTATTCATATAGCAATCCATTTATATCGTGGCGAAACTTCTAAGTGTCTCCTCATAAGGCTTATCGTGCAGCCTTGAAGCATGGGTATAGGAGTGGTTTAGAACATAAGGTTTCCATATATCTTGAAGAACGTAAGCATAAATACGGATACGAATGTGTCAAGATTGAATGGGAAGACTTAGCCTACCGCACTTATACCCCTGACTTTATATTAAACAATGGTATTATTATAGAGACAAAGGGAAGGTTTCTAGCGGCTGATAGACGAAAGCATTTAGCAGTAAAGAAACAACATCCACAATTAGATATTAGATTTGTCTTTGAAAATAGTAGACGCAAGCTTAGTAAAGGTGCTAAGTCTACGTATGGAGAATGGTGTAACAAGTATGGCTTCAGATACTATGATAGAATAATCCCCGAAGATTGGCTTAAAGAAAAGGGCAAGAACAAACATCCTAAACTAATTAAGTTTACAGGAAAAAGAATAAGGAGAGTAAAATGATTAATGATAAATACTTAGATGATGAAGACTTTGTTATACAAATAAAACCACACCTAGATGATAAGGGTTGGACAGGAGATGTGTCATTAAATATAATGGTAGGTAAAAAGAATCCATTAAATGATGATGACTTTGAATCCATGTTAAATTTTACTAGGCAGATATGTGCTACTGTTCCCTTGATGGAACACAATAAAATATTTAGAGATGCTGTAGAGGAAGAAGCGGATAAGCACCTACCTATAGAAGACGTGTTTGATGTACCTTCTGCAGACATAGACAATAGGATTCAAAATAAAGATGATAATGTAATACATATTTCTTTTGGAAAAGGCCCAACTAAGCATTGACAATGACTTCTAAAAAGAGTACAAAAGATATGAGACATTTAGAGTACATGGCTTACAGAGCAGAAAGGGAGAAAGCAATGGAAGAAGATATGGTTAATAGTCCTAAACACTATAACAAAGCAGGTATTGAAACCATCGATGCCTTGGAAGCTATGTTAGTAGATGGCTTTGACTATTACTTACAAGGTAATATAGTTAAGTATCTATGGAGATTCAGATACAAGAATGGTGTAGAGGACTTGAAGAAAGCACAATGGTATCTGAATAAACTCATTGAGGTCTACGATGATAAAAGTTAAGATAATGATGACACTATCTATTGACCCCGAAGAGTATGCTGTACCTGCGGATGGTATGGTTAGTGATGAGATAGAAGAATATATACGAGAAGCCTTCCACGAAATAGAAGGGGTTAGAATAAACAATATGAAATTAGTTAGTGAGGAGACATAAATGATACAAAATTACTTACCTACCGACTACCAAAACTTTATAGCACTCTCTCGCTATGCAAGGTGGAAGGATGATGAACAGAGAAGAGAGAATTGGGGAGAGACTGTAGACAGATACTTTGATTACATGTCCGACCATCTTAAGAAGAACTATTCTTATACTATAACTAAAGCCCTGAAAGATAAGCTTACAGAGCAGATAATGAGTTTAGGTACAATGCCTAGCATGAGAGCTTTAATGACTGCAGGACCTGCCTTAGACAGGTGTCACGTGGGTGGTTATAACTGTAGCTACATACCTGTAGATAGCCCTCGTAGTTTTGACGAGTGCATGTACATACTTATGTGTGGTACAGGTGTAGGATTCTCTGTTGAAAGAGAGTGTGTAGATAAACTACCTGTAGTGAATGAACACTTTGAGAAGTCATCTACAATAATTAAAGTAGCTGATAGTAGACCTGGTTGGGCAAGAGCATTACGAGAGTTAATATCTCTATTGTATGCAGGGCAGATACCTACATGGGATGTATCAGAGGTAAGACCTGCAGGTGCTAGACTCAAAACATTTGGGGGT
>Ga0255755_1002850_pt1 | contig 13779 bp, 13 predicted proteins | sample 011ome_18_FD_179955 | JGI IMG/M metagenome (GOLD analysis project Ga0255755, IMG submission 179955) | Coastal salt marsh microbial communities from the Groves Creek Marsh, Skidaway Island, Georgia - 011501BT metaG (version 2) | ecosystem: Environmental > Aquatic > Marine > Intertidal zone > Salt...
GTGACCTACTGGGTGTAAACCAGTCGCTCTAACCAACTGAGCTAGCCGTCCGATTAAAATAGTAAAACGACTTACGATAATAACCTACGGGATTCTGGCAAGCGTGAATCATTCAACTTGCCTTACTTGTACCCGAATTTTTTTAGGTCCTAATTTGGGAACCGGTAATGAAGCCCTTGGTTGGGAACTTACTCGCGGGCGAGACTTTACTTCTGGAGGCTTCCCGTCGGGCTTACTTACAGGAATATTCACCGAAGCTGATTTCGTCATTACTTTCCGGGGCCCAACCCTGTAAGATGAAGGCAAGGCCGGAAGGCCACTACTCTCAGGAACCTGAGTGGCACCGACTCTCAGGGGTGCGGACTCCGAACCAGCGCGCTGAACCGGAAACCCAGGCTCATCCGAAACACCTTTTCGTAATTGGAAACGATTCACATCTCGGAGAGAAAGATTGTTCACTTTCTCCATCCATTCATCCATACGCTGATTAAGCTTAGCATAATAAGCATCCCGAAACTCCACCGAGGATGTAGAAGTGTAACGATTTTCGTACTGCAAACCTTTGGCCAGATCTTCTGACCCTCGAACTTTGCCACTTATGTGAACAGGTTTATTTTCGACTTTTGAGTAGGGTACTCTTTTTTTAATTAATCCCTGAATGTCCTTTGTGGTAAACCTTTTGCCACCAAAAGGAGAAAATTTACTGGGCCATTCTTCAATCTTTATGCGCCTTGAATAAGCTTCAGAAACCCTAGGTGAAGAAAAAAACTTTCCGGATAACTTGCTTTGCTTTCCATTAATAAATGTGTGCCTTTGTTTGAAGTCGTTCGCTTTCTGTTGCCCAGATACAAAAGGTGCAAATAATAAACATACTGTTACCAGGTGAAAGGATAGCCTCGACAATCTGCTAATCTGCATGAATAAAAAAATATGATTTTTACCTCAACTGGCAAGCGAATGAAGCATACATCATGAAAACCTACCTTTCTCTTCTCGAACATGTGTTAGAACACGGCGTTGTGCGCGATGACCGAACAGGAACGGGGACCCGATCGGTTTTTGGTCACCAGGCGAGGTTTCGACTGGACAAAAGCTTTCCCTTACTCACCACCAAAAAACTACATGTACGCTCGATCATTTATGAACTGTTGTGGTTTCTCAAAGGAGATACAAATGTGCAATACTTACAAGAAAATGGAGTTAGCATTTGGGATGAATGGGCGGACAAGGAAGGCAATCTCGGCCGGGTATACGGAGCCCAGTGGAGATCATGGCAAAAACCAGATGGTGGTCATGTCGACCAAATTAATCAGGTTATTGATTCGATTAAAAACAACCCGGATGGCCGCCGGCACCTTGTCTGTGCCTGGAACCCAGGTGAAATAGAGCAGATGGCTCTCCCTCCCTGCCATGCCTTGTTCCAGTTTTATGTGGCAAACGGGAAACTGAGCTGCCAACTCTACCAAAGAAGTGCGGATCTATTTTTAGGGGTTCCCTTTAATATCGCCTCCTATGCCATTCTGACAATGATGATTGCTAAAATTTGTAACCTACAACCGTTTGAATTTGTTCATACATTTGGGGATTTGCACCTGTACTCCAACCATATCGAGCAAGCCAGGCTCCAATTGTCCAGAGAACCGCGGTCAGAACCGGTCATGAAGATCCACGGAAATCAGTCTTCCATTACTGACTTCAAATTTGAAGACTTTGAATTAATCGACTACAACCCCCATCCAAGCATCAAGGCACCCATCGCTGTATGAATTTATCTTTCCCCTACAAAGCCATCGTAGCCGTTTCCCAAAATGGAGTGATTGGAAAGAATGGTGACTTGCCCTGGAAACTTCCCGGCGATCTTAAATGGTTCAAAAAGATAACCATGGGGCACACTGTCCTCATGGGAAGAAAAACCTGGGAGTCGCTGCCCTTCCCCCTACCCGGAAGAAGAAATTGGGTTCTAAGCAGGACTGCAGAACCCCAAAAAGGCATGGAGGTTGTACGGGCAAGTGATGAAATAACTGAAAAATTACAACCAGGCGAACAGCTATTTATAATTGGTGGAGGGGAAGTTTACTCCCAATACCTTGCAAGATGTGCTGAAATTTATGTTACTGAAGTTCTGCAAACCATCCAGGGTGGTGATGCCTTTTTCCCTGAATACAAAACCGACTTCAAGGCGGTGGAAACCCTCGATGAAAATAAAGACTTCATCTTACGGAGATGGAGCCGGAAAAATCAGTAATAAGGCCGGAGCAATAAATATACCAAGGGTCCTGTTATGGCAACATAGAGCCAGACGGGGAAAACCCACCTTGTTACCTTTTTATGCTTATCGAATTGGTTGGTGATCGCGTAAGTAAGAGCCAAAAGAATAAAGGGAAAACTCACCGCCGCCAGTACAATATGTGTCAGCAAAATGAAAAGGTAAAAAAGGCGGAAACTCCCCGCAACTACCTTCTCAGATTCACTAAGGATGCCGTTACCGTCACTGTCCCCGTAGATGGTAGCGGGTGTGGTGAAGTGGTAAGTTACATAAGAAAGTAGAAAAACGAAGGAGCATACCACCGCAAAGTGTATCATTTGCCGGTGCAAATTCACCTTCCCTTTTTTGATCGCCCAAATGGCACCCACAAGAAACAGTGCGGCTAATGTGTTTAAAAAAGCATGCAGGGCGGGCAATGCACTCAAATCAACACCGTCTGGAATCGGAATCTTTACCGAGCGCATGAGAGCAACGAGCCCAAGCACTGCCACGGTTAAAACCCAGACCAAAATGGTCAACTTTTTGGACAAGGCAAGATTTGCCTCCCTTTTTCTGTAATTTGCAATTTCGCTCATAAATTAAATCTCTTCTCAGGAATCAACCACGATGTCGAAAGGGATAAAAGTTTCATCCTTTTCGTCTTTAATCCTAAGTTGTGCCCACAACCTGTAAACACCCTTCTCGGGTGGGACAAAGCTGAAAGTCAAAGGTCCTGAATAAATATCATTGATTGTTTGAGGAAGAGTATCTTCCGTGGGATGCAAATGAGCAAATCCCTTAAGTTCGGGGTCAAAAGCGACCAAGTGAGCAAAAGCACCCATCACCGGCGTAAGCTGCACAAGAGTACCGGATTGATCCACGGCCTGTAGCTCCAAACTTATTTCCTCCCCTGCTCTTTTATCTTCCACGGCTTTGATCGAAAAAGTATGAGAGCCGATTTTGGACTCCAATTGTTCGCTTAGATTGGGAGCCTCATTCTGCCCCCCGTCCACTCGAAAAGAGGCAGCCAACAATACACGTCGTGGGCTTCGTAAAGGAATAAAATCAAGAAAAACCTTATATTCACCAACTCTCTCCGGGGTCATGGTAAACCTCCAGGTGCCATCAAACAATTCATCTGCCTCTGGATGGAGATGCTGATAGTCTCCCAGGCTCTGATTTATAGCCATGAGATGAATTTTTTCCGTATGACTTAAGGCAATGTCGTCAGGACCCAAAGGAGAACCGTCAAATTGCTTAATATGAATCTCAAAACGGCAGGGTTTTCCTTTCACTGGCTTATCAATCGGCTTAAACACCATGTTCATTGGCCACTTACGCACAGTTAAATCAATAAATTCAGCATCCCCCGGTCCGCAATAATCCAACTCTCCTTCCAGGTTGTAAGATTCTTCGTGCAAAAAATCACAAGGTTTCACCGGCAAGGCCCTGACGATAAAGTAGGAGGCGACAAAGGGGACAGCGAGTAGCAAGGCTCTTTTGAGAGGGGTGTTAAGGGGACGGTTGCTCATGGCGATTATCCTTTGTTGGGCTGAAGGCGGGTTAAAAAGTCATCCACACTCCAACTTTTACCCGGAATTTGATAAACAATTTGTCTTTTAGAATTAACGATCATGGTTCTCATGGTATGATCCAAAGGTTCTCCGTCATCTTTTTTGCGAGAAATTCCCAGTTGCCTGGTAATATCATCAATCACAGTCTTGCGTGCTGTGCCGAATTTAAAGTTTTGCTCGTTTATACCATAACCACGTGCATAGGTCTTTAAGACTCCGGGTGAATCAAATTCTGGATCTAAGGATACCGACAAAAACTGGACATAGGGAACTTGGTTTTGGGATGACAATTCCTGTAGTTCCTTCATTTTCCGTGTCGATGCCGGACACATATCAGCCACTGAACATCTGGTGAAAATGAAATTTAAAACGGTGACAGAACCGTCAAAATATTCAGAGGTTATAATTTGCCCATCCTGGTCGTATAGAGCAAAAGGAGGAACCTGGTCTCCTACCGTACGAATCACATCTTGCCCCATGCTTAGGGTATCCCTTCGCAACAGGCGGTTTACATTGTTGAGCCTGATCCGGTCTGTTCGATTATCAGGCCAGATGTAGTGCAATAGGTGACTTTTACCAAGGGATCCTGAAAACGTTTCCTGAAGCCTGCCCCTAAAAATTTTGATTTTTTTCAAGAGAGCAAGATCCCCCGGTTGCACTACTAATTCTAATTCCTTGTTCAACGAATCTGAAAATTTCTCAGTGAGGTCAGCACCCATGAGCAGAGGTTTAATTCGTACCGTGCTTTTATTTTCATCCGAACTTAAAAATTCACCGCGGACTTCTCCTTCGGGAAGGACACCTTTTCCACCAAAGCCGCTTTTGTCACTGCAAGATAGAAATAATAAGCAGGTTAGGATGAATAGAATAAAACTTGTTTTTATGTTCACGAGTCCCCGTTCTATCCATGTATTGATATCAGGCAATTAGAAAGAGTTGTTTCGTCCAAAAGTAAGAAATTAATCATTGAAAAGAACTAAAATGCTTTAAAGTGTCTTCCTTTACTTATAAGCTGAGCTTTCAACATCTTATTAGTTTTAATTCACCTTGCTTGCCTCGCCCAGAAAATACATTTTAATAAGGAATACCATCCTGTGAACATCGGAAAAGACATTGCAGCCAAACCAAGCTCCGCCTTTAGTGCGGGCAAATCCCTATCTATTATCGGTCTGTATGAACTTACAAAGCCCAGGCTTAGTCTTCTTTCTGTATTCACTGCTTCCTTAGGGTATCTTGTGTACGATCCTTTTCGAAGCGATTTCTCTATTTTCATTAGTCTCACAATCGGCACTGCCCTCTCAGCCGCAGGCTCAGCGGTTCTCAACCAATGGATGGAGCGTAGAGAGGATGCCCTTATGTCCCGAACCAAGGATCGCCCTATTCCTGCCAAGTTAGTCTCCCCAGGAGCGGCTTTTGCTTTTGGGCTTATCCTTTGTGCTCTTGGAGTCACAGTACTTTGGGCTGGCACCAATGCCTGGGCTTCCCTTTTAACCTTGGCCACGATTGCGATTTACTTGCTTCTCTACACACCTCTCAAAAAGAAAACTTCTTGGGCTATTGAAATCGGTGCCGTTTCCGGGGCACTCCCCCCACTCGTAGGCTGGGTTGCTGCTGCAGAAGCCCCTACTGCCTACGGATGGATTCTCTTTGGTATTCTCTTTGCGTGGCAACTACCCCACTTTATGGCCATCGCATGGAATCACCGTTCGGATTACAGCAAAGGCGGGTTTCAGCTTCACAAAATGGGCGACGCAGACGGAAGAGCTTTGTCTTTTAAAAGCCTACTCTACACCTTCGTCCTTACTCTTTTTGTATTTGCTCCCTATTTTATTGAAATCAACCAGGCCACCCCGGGTAGCTTTTACTTTTTTTCTTCAATCGCTTTGTCTATTTATCTTTTTCTTCCCGCCTTTCGCTTCTTTCTTTCTTCTAATCGTGACCTACATGCTAAAAAGCTTTTCTTAGTCACCATCATCTACCTTCCATTATTGTTTTCAGCCCTCGTAATTGATCGTTACCTCTAATTTATACAATCCCTAGCATCTCATGAGAAAAATACTCATTACTTTAACTCGCTTTAGTGTACTCCCTGTTTTTTATGCCTTGTTATTTGGTTGCTCACGGATCGATCACAAGCAATCGGCCCTCGACCCAAAAGGACTTGTCTCACAAAATCAGTATGATGTCTTCATGCTCTCGGTATGGATTACAATCTTTTTGTTCTGTGCGGTTGGTGGATGCCTTCTCTTCGTCCTTTGGAAATACCGGGCTAAAACCAAAGAAGAGGCCATGGAAATCCCACCCCAATCCCATGGTAACAGCAAGATCGAGGTTTCTCTGATCTTAGCTTCAGCGGTTATTCTCGTTATCCTAGCGATCCCGACCCTTCAGGGTGTTGTTTTAATGAACCGGGTGCCAGACGCTAATGATGAGCAGACCCTTAAAAAACTGAAGCTTGACCGAAGTCAAATTGAAGGAGCCATTACCGTAAACGTAACGGGTAAAAGATTTTTTTGGGTTTTTGAATATCCCCAGTACGGGATTGTCACCGCCAACGAGCTTGTTTTTCCTGCAAGCAAAGCTGTGCGCATCAACCTCCGCACTGAAGATGTTATCCACAGTTTTTGGGTTCCCAAACTCGCTGGTAAAATGGACCTAATGCCAGGGCAGGAGAACTTCATGTGGTTCATTGCAGACCAGGAAAAAATCCTTTCCGGGAAACCCACCACCGAAGCAATGCCATCTGTGTTTGACGGCAAAATGAGGCAGACTGTGTTTGCCAAGCAAAAGTTTACAGACGAATTTGAACCAGTAGGAGGCTTATTTTACGGCCAATGTGCTGAATATTGTGGTAACTCTCATGCCTACATGTCTTTTCGTGCCCTTGCCCAGACGGATGAAGACTTTGACTCCTGGGTGAGACGATTTCAGGATTCTCAAAACCCCAACCTCCAACCCACCGCTTACAACCCTGAACAGGAATACACCAAGGGATCGATCGTAACTTTTACGGACAAATCCATCGGAGAACAAGCCCGCCGCGAATACCGTTCTGTTAAAAAGATAGCGAAAGGCGAGGCTCCCAACATCAGTGGAAAATCTTGGGTCAAGGCTCACTCCGATGATTATGAGATCGGAAAACAGCTTTTCTCATCCCTGCAATGCGTTCAGTGCCACGCAGTGAACAGAACAGGGATCGGAGGCAAAGGTCCAAACCTCACCCTCTATGGCCTGAGGACATCTCTCGCGGCCGGGTGGATGAGAAATGATGAAGAAAACCTGGCAACTTGGCTTAAAAACTCAAATGATGTGAAATTTGGAAACCTCATGTGGAACGGTGAGGGCGTGGATGACACCCACCCTCTCCGCCAACTTGAGGATGATGATGAAAAAGTGAACCAACTGATTGCTTATCTTCTCGGACAAATTTAAAACTGCACAACCACAAAGAACATGGCTACTGAATCTATAGACTACGCTTCACCAGACACCAAGACCAAGGTCGAATCCAAAATATTTCCCCGTCCAGGGCAGCATGCTTCCGGTCTCGTTGATTGGCTTACCACCATTGACCATAAAAAAATTGGACTGCTGTATGGTTTGACCGCACTCTTTTTTCTTCTTCTCGGTGGGGTGGAAGCCCTGCTTATCCGGTCTCAACTCTGGAGCCACAACATGGAGGTTTTAACAAACCGGGAATACAACCAAATGTTTACTATGCACGGAACCACCATGGTGTTTCTTGTGATCATGCCTTTGAGTGCAGCCTTTTTCAATTTCATCATGCCCCTCCAAATCGGTGCTCGTGATGTTGCATTCCCTCGTATGAACACCCTGAGCTTGTGGTGTTTCATTGCCGGAGGAATTACCCTTAATCTCAGTTGGTTCTTTACCGGTGGTTCTCCCGCCATTGGATGGTTTGGGTATGCCCCCCTTACCGATAACCGATTTGCAGAAGTAATCGGAGACATGGGGCCTGATTTTTGGGTTTTCTCACTTCAGATTCTGGGCATTGCGTCCTTATTGGCTTCCTTCAATTTCATCACCACGATTATCAACATGAGGGCCCCAGGGATGACTATGATGCGCCTCCCTGTGTTTACCTGGATGACTTTAATTGTAAGTTTTCTCATCATCCTTGCTTTCCCTGCTATCACGATTGCTTTGGCTGAATTGATGTTTGACCGTACTTATGGAACTAATTTTTTCGACTTCCTGGAAGGTGGTAAACCTCACCTCTGGCAGCATCTTTTTTGGATATTTGGCCACCCCGAAGTTTATATTTTGATTCTCCCCGCAATGGGGATCGTTTCTGAAATCATCCCGGTTTTCTCAAGAAAGCCATTATTTGGATATGGTTTGATCATTTTCTCCGGAGCCATCATTGGATTTATGGGCTTCGCTGTGTGGAGTCACCACATGTTCACCACCGGAATGGGTGTGGTGGCAACCTCTGCTTTCTCCATCCTGACTATGCTCATCGCCATCCCCACCGGCGTTAAGATCTTTAACTGGATAGGCACAATGTGGGGGGGGCGCATCCGCTTTGACACCCCCATGCTCTTTGCCCTTGGTTTCATTACCATGTTTATGATTGGGGGATTCACCGGGATTATGCACTCTTCGGTTCCGATTGATGCCCAGCACCAAGACTCCTACTTTGTGGTGGCTCACTTCCATTATGTTCTCATCGGAGGAGCTCTTTTCGGCCTCTTTGCAGGTTTTTATTTCTGGTTACCCAAAATGAGCGGTCGCCTCATGAATGAAAAACTGGGTAAACTTGTTTTCACCCTTATGTTCATTGGTTTCAATGTTACCTTCTTCCCCATGCATTACCTTGGCATGATTGGCCAGCCCCGCCGGACCCACAGTTACAATGAGGGACACGGTTTCGAAACATGGAATCAAATCGCCACAATCGGTGCTTTTGTTTTGGGAGTTGGTATTGCGATTGGAATTTACCAGTTTGTAAATTCATTCTTTGACAAGAAACTTAAAAAGGCAGGTAAAAACCCGTGGGATGCCAGAACCTTAGAATGGACATTATCCTCTCCTGTCAAGGAGTACAACTTCGCCCGTACTCCCATCATCAATGCCCGTGATCAGGCTTGGGAAAATAATTATGGCCCCAAGGAAAAGCACTCTCAAAAAGAACCTCTTGGTGATCATGGTGTTCACATGCCAGACCATTCCTGGTGCCCTTTGGTCACCGCTGTCGGCCTGTTCGTTATGGTCCTCGGTTTACTTTTCAGGCAAACCATTGAATTTACAGAAAGCTTTATCGGTACCCCCTACGAAATCGCGATTGCTGGAGGTGCCGTTTTCATCCTTGGTATCATCATGTGGGCACTAGAAGGCCCCGGTGGTTATCATTTATTTCCCAAAGAGTCAGAAGAATAATTTTACTACTAACCTTAGAAGCCTTAACCAATGAGTGAAGCAGCAGCCCACAGCCTCGAACACCACGAGCCAGAAACAAGCACCGGTATACCCAATAAAAAAGTCTTAATGTGGGCTTTTTTAGGTTCCGACTGTATGTTTTTTGGGACCTTAATATCCACCCACCTCATCTACCGAAAAATATCAGCGACGGTGGGAAGTAATTACCTGGACATCCGGAATGTTTTCGACATCGAACTTACCTCCTTCAGTACTTTCATCCTCCTTGCCAGTTCCTTGTTTATGGCGCTTGCAGTATCAGCCATCCACAAGGGAAATCTTACCAGTACAAGGTGGATGCTTTTGGGGACTATTGTATTTGGTGCCATTTTCCTGGCCTGCCAGGTTTATGAGTTCACCCACTTCGTACACATGCCAGGCAATGAGCTTACCTTATCCTCCTATCGAGGTGAACCTCATGTATTTGGTTCCACCTTTTATGTACTAACTGGCACCCATGGGACTCATGTCGCGATCGGAGTCTTTTGGTTACTTGGCTGGCTCGTTTATTCATTTACCGGAAAAATGAGTGTAGCGGACGCCCTGGATGTTGAATGTTGTGGACTTTATTGGCACTTCGTTGACATTGTTTGGATCATCATTTTCCCGGTTGTGTATTTAATGGAATATGCTTTTTAGGGATTGATTCCTAACCAATAACCAATCTTTTTTTAGATCATTATGAGCGGACACTCTGAAGACCCTATCGCTGAGGAAAGTAAACGTTTTTTTACCTTCTTCAACCTTTCCATGTTTCTTGTTGCCATCACAGGTATTGAGATCGTTATCATTTATGTTCAAACTTTTGACGGCAGCTACATTATAGGCATCCTTTTCACTACTTCTGTGCTTAAGTTCATAGGGGTTATATGGTGGTTTATGCACCTGAAGTGGGACAAAATACTAAACACCATCCTGTTTCTGATGGGTTTGGTCATTGCAGTCTTTACATTTTTTGCGGTTATTTACATGGGAGACACCCATCCTGTGATTGATCAATTCGAGGTCACCGCCCTTACAGATGAATGGAAATCCGATAAACAATACGCCAAGGGAGATTTCGTTAAAATTGGAGATTCCTATTTTCAAGCCAGCCAAGAGCACACTTCCAGTGAGAAATTTGGCCAAAACAAAAGACTTTGGACTAAGGTCAAAGGTATCCCTCATCAATTCTCATGGAAAATCACCCAGGCTGATACGGTGGAAATTCACTCTGAAAAACCTGAAAACCCTTTCTTTCTTCAGTTTTTCCCTGAAGACGAAGAACTTGTCGAAGGTACCCAAATTTCCCTTCTAGCCCAGTCTGCTACCACCGATGATTTTCGAATTAAAGTCCGCTCGGAAGCTTTTTGGACTGAAAATTGATAAGCTGCCTTTTTGTTTTCTTTTTTCTAAATAGAATGAGTGGACTTTTGTAATGTCCAACTCACCCATAACCCTTAGCCATTGGCATACAGAGCCTGCCCTCATCGGTGGTATCCTGTTTGTGTGTTGGGCTTATTTTGTTTTAGTTGGCCCGGTCCAATCTGCCAAAAACCCATCCGCATCTTTCAAGAAGAGCCATGCCTACTGGTTTGGAGCCGGTATACTGAGCTTCTATTTAGCGGTAGGCTCCCCCCTGGATCCACTTGGGGAAAATTACTTATTTTTTGCACACATGATTCAGCACAATATTCTCATGTATGTGAGCCCACTCTTTATGCTTCTGGGCATACCCCACGAGAATCTCGACGAATTTCTGGAACGGAACCCAATAACCCAGAAATTTTTAAAGTTTCTAGTACACCCGATTATTGCAGGCTTACTCTTCACTATGGTTTTCTCCTTCTGGCACATTGGGGTTTTTTACGAGGCAGCCATTCGGGATAAAACCCTCCACATGGCTGAACACCTGTCGATGTTCTTTACTTCCGTTCTCATGTGGTGGCCTCTTTGTAGTAAGTCAAAATATATACCCGCTTTATCCTTTGGCCCCCAAATGCTCTATGTGCTTGCTTTGATGCTGGGGCAAACCCCTATCTTTGCAATCCTTACCTTTTCCAAAGATGTTTTGTATGACACCTACTTTTATGCGGAAAGAATCATGAATATCAGCCCCCTAGAGGACCAAAAGACAGGCGGGGTTCTTATGAAGCTAGCCAACATGATTGTATCAGTCAGCGTGCTTTCCTCCATCTTTTACCGATGGTCTAAAAAGCAGGCGGCTTAAATTCCGGCCTATTTTTTCCTACAAACGGGAGACCAGCAGTTCCCTTTCGAAAAGCATCTCTTTGGGTAAAAATTCGGAAAGTTGTAGAAACAACTCTTCGTGCCGCAGGGTCTGCATCCGTAAATTCTCAGCATCAACAGACATTAATTCATCCCATTGGCTGGTAGCAAACTCAAGACCTGACCAATCAAGATCTTCCTTTTCTGGATACCACCCAAGGGGGCCTTCATGAGCCCTTCCCTTCCCTGTTGACCGTTCAACGATCCAACGCAGCACCCTCATATTATCCTGGAACCCGGGCCATAAGAAATGGCCATCCTTATCTTTGCGAAACCAGTTCACATGAAAAATTCTTGGTTTTTCCTTCAGGGCTTTCCCCATTTTCATCCAATGGCGAAAATAATCTCCCATATTATACCCACAAAATGGTATCATCGCCATTGGGTCTCTCCGTAAATTCCCCAGTGCCCCTTCCGCTGCAGCGGTGGTTTCAGAAGAAAGGGTGGCTCCCAAATAGACGCCGTGGTTCCAGTTAAAAGATTGATAAACAAGAGGAATATCAGACATTCTTCTCCCTCCAAATATAAAAGCTGAAATAGGCACACCTGCTGGGTTTTCCCACTCTGGATCGATTGTCGGGCATTGGGCAGCGGGCGAAGTGAAGCGTGCGTTGGGATGAGCGGCAGGACTCTCGCTATCAGGTGTCCATGCCTCTCCTCGCCAATCGATTAATTTTGCAGGGGGCTCCTTGGTTAACCCCTCCCACCATACATCGCCATCTTCAGTTAGGGCAACATTGGTAAACAGGCTATTTTCCTTCATGGATTCCATGGCATTGGGGTTTGTGTCCCAAGATGTACCTGGAGCCACTCCAAAAAATCCGGCTTCTGGATTAATCGCTCGAAGCATTCCCTTATCATCCGGTTTTAGCCAGGCAATATCATCACCCACCGTAGAAACCTTCCAGTCCTTCATGGATTCTGGCGGGATAAGCATCGCCATATTGGTTTTCCCACAAGCACTTGGGAAAGCACCGGCTACATAGGTCTTTTCACCCTCTGGGTTCTCCACACCAAGAATCAGCATATGCTCGGCCATCCATTCGTTATCACGGGCCATACAGGAAGCAATCCGTAGCGCTAAACACTTTTTTCCCAGTAAGGCATTGCCTCCATAGCCACTGCCGTAAGAAACAATGGTTCTTTGCTCAGGAAAATGGACAATGTAAGTGTTGTCAGGGTCACATGGCCAGGGAACATCTTCCATTCCTGCCTTCAAGGGAAAACCAACCGAGTGAAGGCAAGGAACAAAAAAATCACGCTCCCCCAATTGGTCAAGCACCTGCTGCCCCATCCGGGTCATAATCCGCATATTTAAAACAGCATAGGGTGAATCCGTAACCTGAACTCCAAACTGGGAGATCTTTGAACCCAAAGGACCCATACAAAAAGGAATAATGTAGAGGGTTCTGCCCTCCATACATCCACGGAAGAGTCTTTTCAACCGAGCCCTCATTTTACGGGGCTCTTCCCAGTTGTTGGTAGGGCCTGCATCATCTTTACCGTAGCTGCAGATAAAAGTTCTACTTTCCACCCTGGCGACATCCCGGGGATCCGATCGAACAAGGTAACTGTTGGGCCTTTTCTCTTGGTTTAAAGCGATCATAGAACCTTGGTCTATCATCCGTTGGCAAAGCATACTCCATTCTTCCTCTGAACCATCACACCAGTGGACATCTTTGGGTGCACACATTTCCACCATTTTGTCCAACCACTTTATCAAAGCGACGTTTTTGGTCTTATTGCGATCATAGCCTGCGATTGTTTTATCCATAAGCCTACCTCGGTAATGATGCATTGAAAATTAGTCAAACATTCCCCCCTTTTTTCAAAAAATAACGAATTAACACTGAATATCTCAAATCAAGTTTGCCAATTTTCCGAGCAAGGTTTAGCTCATAGAACAGATGCAATTTTATGAGTAATCCAATCAGAGTTCGGGACGCAGTGTTAGCCTTGGAAGACGGAAGTATTTTTCGTGGTTTTTCTTTTGGGGCCAAAGCCACCATTATGGGGGAAGCGGTTTTCAATACCGGCATGACCGGGTATCAGGAGACTCTCACTGATCCCTCCTACTTTGGCCAAATCGTTACCATGACGGCTCCTCAAATTGGAAATTACGGCATTAATGAAGAAGATGAGGAATCGGATGGACCCAAAGTTTCCGGCTTTGTGGTGCGTGAACTTAGCCCTAATGTAAGCAATTGGCGGGCAACCCAATCACTTGGCGACTATCTGTCAAAGCATTCCATT
>Ga0255755_1002853_pt1 | contig 13768 bp, 10 predicted proteins | sample 011ome_18_FD_179955 | JGI IMG/M metagenome (GOLD analysis project Ga0255755, IMG submission 179955) | Coastal salt marsh microbial communities from the Groves Creek Marsh, Skidaway Island, Georgia - 011501BT metaG (version 2) | ecosystem: Environmental > Aquatic > Marine > Intertidal zone > Salt...
CGCGTCCCCATAGGGGGCGCCCACCCCATCGCCGTGCAGTCCATGACCAACACCCCCACCCGGGACGTGGAGGCCACCACCGCCCAGGTCCTGGAGCTCCACCGGGCGGGAAGCGAGATCGTGCGCCTCACGGTGAACGACGAGGAGGCGGCGAAGGCCGTGCCCGAGATCAAGAGGAGGCTCCTCGCCGAGGGGGCGGAGGTGCCCCTGGTGGGCGACTTCCACTTCAACGGGCACCTCCTCCTGCGCAAGTACCCAAAGATGGCCGAGGCCCTGGACAAGTTCCGCATCAACCCGGGCACCCTGGGGCGGGGGCGGCACAAGGACGAGCACTTCGCCGAGATGATCCGCATCGCCATGGACCTGGGGAAGCCCGTGAGGATCGGGGCCAACTGGGGAAGCCTAGACCCCGCCCTCCTCACCGAGCTCATGGACCGAAACGCCAGACGCCCCGAGCCCAAAAGCGCCCACGAGGTGGTCCTCGAGGCCCTGGTGGAAAGCGCCGTGCGCGCTTATGAAGCCGCCTTGGAGATGGGCCTCGGGGAGGACAAGCTCGTCCTCTCCGCCAAGGTCTCCAAGGCGCGCGACCTGGTGTGGGTCTACCGGGAGCTCGCCCGCCGCACCCAAGCCCCCCTCCACCTGGGCCTCACCGAGGCGGGGATGGGGGTGAAGGGGATCGTGGCCTCGGCCGCCGCCTTAGCCCCTCTCCTCCTGGAGGGCATCGGGGACACCATCCGGGTCTCCCTTACCCCGGCCCCGGGCGAGCCCCGGACCAAGGAGGTGGAGGTGGCCCAGGAGATCCTCCAGGCCCTGGGGCTTCGCGCCTTCGCCCCCGAGGTGACGAGCTGCCCCGGGTGCGGCCGCACCACCAGCACCTTCTTCCAGGAGCTCGCCGAGGAGGTCTCCCGCCGCCTCAAGGAAAGGCTTCCCGAGTGGCGGGCCCGCTACCCCGGGGTGGAGGAGCTCAAGGTGGCGGTGATGGGCTGCGTGGTGAACGGCCCCGGGGAGAGCAAGCACGCCCACATCGGCATCTCCCTCCCGGGGGCGGGGGAGGAGCCCAAGGCCCCGGTCTACGCCGACGGCAAGCTCCTCACCATCCTCAAGGGGGAGGGAATCGCCGAGGAGTTCCTTAGGCTCGTGGAGGACTACGTCAAGACGCGCTTCGCCCCCAAGGCCTGATGGACCCCTTCCGCTTCCAGGTGGAGGCCCGCGCGGGCAGGGCCCGGGTGGGGAGGCTCTTCACCCCCCACGGGGCGGTGGAGACCCCCCTCTTCATGCCCGTGGGCACGGCGGGCTCGGTGAAGGGCCTTATGCCCAAGGACCTCGAGGCCATCGGAAGCCAGGTCCTCCTCACCAACACCTACCACCTCCTCCTCCGCCCGGGCCCCGAAAGGGTGAGGGCCCTCGGGGGGCTTCACGGCTTCGCGGGGTGGAAAGGCCCTTGGCTTACGGACTCCGGGGGCTTCCAGGTGATGAGCCTCGGACACATGCGCCGCATTGACGAGGAGGGGGTGGTCTTCCAAAGCCACCTGGACGGGCGCCTCATCAAGCTCACCCCGGAAAGGAGCATCGCCGTGCAGGAGGCTTTGGGGGCCGACCTCATCATGGCCTTTGACGAGTGCCCCCCCTACCCCTCCCCCCGGGAGTACCTCGAGGCCTCCCTGGAGCGCACCCTCCGCTGGCTGGAGCGGAGCCTCAAGGCCAAGACCCGGCCCGACCAGGCCCTCTTCGGCATCGCCCAGGGGGGGACGGACCCCGAGCTCAGGCGCCGCTCCACCCTGGAGACGATCCGGTTTGACCTCCCGGGCTACGCCATCGGGGGCCTGGCCGTGGGGGAGCCCAAGGAGGCCATGTTCGCCATGGTGGAGCTCTCCACCCGCCTCCTCCCCGAGGACCGCCCCCGCTACCTCATGGGGGTCGGCCACCCCGAGGACCTGGTGGCGGCCATGGGGCTTGGGGTGGACCTCTTTGACTGCGTCTACCCCACCCGCACGGGCCGCTTCGGGAGCGCCCTGGTGCCGGAGGGGCGGCTCAACCTGAAAAACGCCCGCTTCCTCGAGGACAGGCGCCCCCTGGAGGAGGGGTGCGACTGCTACACCTGCCAGACCTTTGGCCGCGCCTACCTCGCCCACCTGGTGCGCGCCGGGGAGATGCTCGGGGGGATCCTCCTCTCCCTCCACAACCTGCGCCACCTCCACCGCCTCACCGAGGCCGCCCGGCAGGCCATCCGCGAGGGGCGTTACGGGGACTTCGCCCGGGAGTTCGCCAGGAGGCGCTTCGGCCGGGAGGTGCCCCCCTGGTTCCGCGAGGCCCTGGCCGCCGGGGGCCACGGGTAACACCACCCCATGCCGGCCTGCGCCGGCATGGGGCCCCGGCAAAAGGCGCCTGGTGGACCGAAGAGGGGATAAAATCTCCCCGGTATGACGCCAAGGCATCTTATCCTGGGCCTCCAGCACACGGTGGCCATGTTCGGGGCCACCGTCTTGGTCCCCCTCCTCACCGGCCTCAACCCGTCCGTGGCCCTCTTCACCGCCGGGGTGGGCACCCTGGTTTTCCACCTGGTCACGGGGCGGATGGTCCCCGTCTTCCTGGGCTCCAGCTTCGCCTTCATCGCCCCCATCCTGGCGGCCAAGGAGGCGGGCTTTTCTTTGAGCGCCATCGGGGGCGGGATCGCGGCCGCGGGGCTCGTCTACGTCCTCTTCGCCCTCCTCGTCCTCCTCATCGGCTCCGAACGGGTCCGCCAGGTCTTCCCCCCCGTGGTCACGGGCCCCGTGATCGTGGTCATCGGCCTCACCCTGGCCCCGGTGGCGGTGGAGATGGCGGGCAAGGACTGACTCCTCGCCGTCTTCACCTTCTTGGGGGCCGTGGCGAGCGCCGTCTTCTTCCGCGGCCTCTTCCAGATGGTCCCGGTGCTCGTGGGGGTGGGGGCGGGCTACCTCCTCGCCCTCCTCCTCGGCCGGGTGGACCTCTCCCCCGTGCGGGAGGCCCCCTGGTTCGCCCTCCCCGCCTTCACCCCGGCCACCCTGGAGTGGGGAGCCGTCCTCCTCATCGCCCCCGTGGCCCTCGTCACGGTGATGGAGCACATCGGGGACATCCTCACCAACGGCCGGGTGGTGGGGAAGGACTTCTTCGTCAAGCCCGGCCTCCACCGCACCCTCCTCGGGGACGGGCTCGCCACAAGCCTCGCCGGGCTTTTAGGCGGCCCCGCCAACACCACCTACTCCGAAAACACCGGGGTCCTGGCGGTGACCCGGGTGTACGACCCCTTGGTCCTCCGCATCGCCGCGGGCTTCGCCATCCTTCTCGCCTTCATCCCCAAGCTCTCCGCCCTTCTCCAGACCCTGCCCCAGGGGGTGCTGGGGGGGATCTCCATGCTCCTCTTCGGGATGATCGCCTCCATCGGCATCCGCACCCTGGCGGAAGCGGAGATTGACTTCACCCAAAGCCGCAACCTCATCGTGGTCTCGGCCATCCTCGTCCTGGGCCTGGGCGGGGCCGTGGCCAACCTGGGGACGGTCCAGGTGGCCGGGGCGGCGGTGCCCCTCAAGGTGAGCGGCATGGCCCTGGCCGCCCTGGTGGGGGTGGTCCTCAACCTCCTCCTGCCCCCCAGGCTGGAGCCCCGAACCCTCCTGGAGGAGGAGGAGCGGCTCCCCTGAGGCCACCCCGTGCGGGCCCAAGCCCGCATGGGAGCCCCGGCAAAAGGGGGCTTCTTTCGGGCCAGCCGAGCCAAGGGAAGGAGAAAGAACGGGAGGACCCTAAAAGGGCCTCCCACGTTGCGAAACCCACGCCCGGGCGCTCAGCCCTCGCGGTAGAAGCGGCTTCCCTTGTAGTAGTCCTCGAGGACCACCTTGAGGAAGGCGGCCGCGGGGACGGCGAGGAGGGCCCCCCAGAGGCCGAAGAGGGTGCCCCCCGTAAGGATGGCGGCGATGGCCGTGACGGGGTGAAGGCGGGTGGCCCGCCCCACGATGAGGGGCCCGAGGACGTGGGCCTCCAGCTGGTTCGCCGCCACCATGACCAAAAGGGCCAAGGCCGCCTTCCCCAGCCCCCCGGTGGCGGCGAGGAGCAGGGCGGGCACCCCCGAGACCACCACCCCCACGAAGGGGATGAGGTTGAAGACCCCGGCCAAAAACCCCAGGCTCGCCGCGAGGGGCACCCCCACGAGCCAGAAGCCGAGCCCCACGAGAAACCCCACGCAAAGGGCCACCAAAAGCTGCCCCCGCACGTAGCCGCCCACGCTGGCGTTGAGCTTGGCGGCGAGGTCTTGGGCCAGGGGCTGGTAGGGCTCGGGGAAGACGGCGAGGGCCGCCCGGCCCAGGCGGGGAAGGTCGTAAAGGAAGTAGGCGGAGAGGATCAAGGCGGTGAAGAGCTGGAAAACCCCGCCGAGGAGGGAGGTGAAAAACCCGAGGAGGCTTCCCCCCTGGGCCAGAAGCCCCTGGAGCCAGCGGACGAGGGCCTCCAGAAAGCCCTGGAGGAGGCCCCGGAGGTTCCGGGTGAGCTCCTCCAGAACGGGCCTCAGGCTTTCGGGGACGGGCACGGCCTGGGCCCGGTCGGGCAGGGCCACGAGCCAGGCCAAGAGGGGGTCCAGAAGCCGGGGCAGGTCCCGGGCCAGGCGGGAGAGCTCCACCACCGTCTGGGCGGCGAGGAAGGAGGCCAGGGCGAGGAAGAGGCCGAGGAGCAGGTAGACGAGGACCACCCCGACCGCCCGCGGCAGGCGGCGCCTTTCCAGGGCCTGGACCAGGGGGTGGACGAGGTAGGCGAAGGCGAAGGCGGTGAGGAGCACGGAAAGGGCGGGCCAGGCCCGCGCCACCAAAAGGAAGAGGCCGTAGAAGAAGAGGAGGTAAGCGGCGACCCGCACGTACGGGTTCTCCCAGACCTTGAGGAAGGCCTCGCGCATGGCCCATTCTTACACCAGACCCGGGGGGCTTGTGCCATAGGGGTGGCGGGTATTACCCTGGGTGGGGTATAGCGGGGGTAAGGGACAAATGTACCCACCCACGCGGAGGGTCCCTGTGGCAGAATGGGAGCCGCTGACGGGAGCGTAGGGATGAAGACCCCTGCTTGGTCCAGACTCGCCGGCTACGCCTGGGGCGTCCTCCTCTGGAACGTCCTCGTGGCCCTCTTCGGGGCCTACGTGCGGGCCACGGGCTCGGGGGCGGGGTGCGGGGCCCACTGGCCCACCTGCAACGGGGAGGTGATCCCCCGCGCGCCCCAGGTGGAGACCCTCATTGAGTTCACCCACCGGGCCACCTCGGGCCTGGCCTTCCTCTCCGTCCTCGCCCTCTTCCTCTGGGCGCTCCGGGCCTTCCCCAAGGGGCACCCGGCCCGCTTCGGCGCCGGGCTTGCCCTCTTCTTCATGGTCACGGAGAGCCTGGTGGGGGCCTCCCTGGTCCTCTTCGGCTGGACGGCGGACAACGTAAGCCGGGAAAGGGCCGTGGTCCAGATGGTCCACCTGGCCAACACCTACTTCCTCCTCGCCGCCTTGGCCCTCACCGCCTGGTGGGCCTCCGGGGGAGGCCCCTTGCGCCTTCGGGGACAGGGGGCCGTGGGGCTCGCCCTCTTCCTCGGGCTTCTCGCCCTCCTCTTCCTGGGGATGAGCGGGGCGGTCACCGCCTTGGGAGACCTCCTCTTCCCCGTGGGGAGCACCCTCGAGGCCCTGGAGCGCTCCCTGACCCCGGGCGAGCACTTCCTGGTGCGCCTCAGGGTCCTCCACCCCCTGATCGCCGTGAGCGTGGGGCTCTACGTGGTCTTCGCCGGGTATTTGGTGGCCCACCTGCGGCCCTCTCCCCTCACAAGGCGCCTTGCCCAGGGGCTCGCGTACCTCTACGGGGCCCAGCTCCTCGCCGGCCTCATCAACGTGGCCTTAAAGGCCCCGGTCTGGATGCAAATCCTCCACCTCCTCCTGGCCTACGCCATCTGGCTCCTCTTCGTCTTCCTCGCCACCTCCGCCCTGGAACGGGGCGCGAAGCGGGTGGAGCTCGGCGAGGGCGGCGAGGCGGTCCACCGGGGCACGGGCGGGGCCACCTGGCGGGACTACCTCGCCCTCACCAAGCCCAGGGTGATCAGCCTTCTCCTCTTCACCGCCCTCTTCGGCGCCCTCATCGCCGCCAAGGGCTGGCCCGGCCTCGGGGTCTTTCTCGCCGTGGCCCTGGGAGGGTACATGATGGCCGGGGCGGCCAACGCCATCAACATGGTGGTGGACCGGGACATTGACGCCCGCATGAAGCGGACCGCCAAGCGGCCCACCGTAACCCAGCGGGTCTCCAGCCGGGACGCCCTCCTCTTCGCCTTCGCCCTCGCCGTCTTGGGGTTCGCCGTCCTCTGGTGGGGGGCGAACCTCCTCGCCGCCACCCTCGCCCTCATGGGCCTCATCTGGTACGTGCTGGTCTACACCCTCTACCTCAAGCGGCGCACCTGGCACAACATCGTCATCGGCGGGGCCGCCGGGGCCTTCCCGCCCCTCGTGGGCTGGGCTGCGGTCACCGGGGAGCTCAGCCTCTTCGCCTGGTACCTCTTCGCCCTCATCTTCTTCTGGACCCCGGTGCACTTCTGGGCCCTGGCCCTCATGATCCAGGACGACTACCGGGCGGTGGGGGTGCCCATGCTCCCCGTGGTCCTGGGGGAGCGGGCCACGGTGATCCAGATCGCCCTCTACGCCCTCCTCACCGCCCTGATCTCCCTGATGCCCCTCCTCCTCGGGGAGCTCGGCCTCCTCTACCTCGCGGCGAGCCTCCTCCTCAACGCCCTTCTCCTTCTGAAAAGCCTGGCCCTCTACCGCCGGCCCGAGCGGAGAACCGCGGTTTCCCTGTATAAATACTCCATGCTCTACCTGGCCCTGCTCTTCGCGGCCATGGCGGTAGACCGGGCAGTGTAAAGGGAGGTAACGGGATGCAGAGAAGCTTCGCGGCGCTAGGTCTTTGGGGTCTGTCCCTGGCCCAGGAGGCCCACCGGGTGGCCATCACCCACCCGGGCGGCTCCTTCAACCAGGAGGTGGCCTTCCTCTTCCCTTGGGTCTACTTCTTCTCCTTCCTGATCTTCCTGGTGGTGGCCGGGTCCTTGGCGTACGTCACCTGGAAGTTCCGGGCAAGGCCCGAGGACCAGGAGGAACCTCCCCAGATCCACGGGAACGACCGCCTCGAGGTGGTCTGGACCCTGATCCCCCTGGCCATCGTCTTCGTCCTCTTCGGCCTCACGGCCAAGGCCCTCATCCAGGTGAACCGGCCCATCCCTGGGGCCATGAAGGTGGAGGTCACCGGGTATCAGTTCTGGTGGGACTTCCACTACCCCGAGCTCGGCCTGCGCAACTCCAACGAGCTCGTCCTCCCCGCCGGGGTACCCGTGGAGCTGGAGATCACCTCCAAGGACGTGATCCACTCCTTCTGGGTGCCGGGCCTCGCCGGGAAGCGGGACGCCATTCCGGGACAAACGACCCGGATCTCCTTTGAACCCAAGGAGCCCGGCCTCTACTACGGCTTCTGCGCCGAGCTCTGCGGGGCGAGCCACGCCCGCATGCTCTTCCGCGTCGTGGTCCTCCCCAAGGAGGAGTTTGACCGCTTCGTGGAGGCGGCCAAAGCCTCCCCGGCCCCCGTGGCCGATGAGCGGGGCCAGCAGGTCTTCCAGCAGAACTGCGCCGCCTGCCACGGCGTGGCCCGGAGCATGCCCCCCGCGGTCATCGGGCCCGAGCTTGGGCTTTGGGGCAACCGCACGAGCCTGGGGGCGGGCATCGTGGAGAACACCCCGGAAAACCTCAAGGCCTGGATCCGCGACCCCGCGGGGATGAAGCCCGGGGTGAAGATGCCCGGCTTCCCCCAGCTCTCCGAGGAGGACCTGGACGCTCTGGTGCGCTACCTGGAGGGGCTCAAGGTGGAGGGGTTTGACTTCGGGGCCCTGCCCAAGTTCTAAGGGAGGTGCGGGATGGCGATCACGGCAAAGCCGAAAGCGGGCGTTTGGGCGGTCCTTTGGGACCTGCTCACTACGGTGGACCACAAGAAGATCGGCCTCATGTACACGGCCACGGCCTTCTTCGCCTTCGCCCTGGCGGGGGTCTTCTCCCTCCTCATCCGCACCCAGCTGGCCGTGCCCAACAACCAGTTCCTCACCGGGGAGCAGTACAACCAGATCCTCACCCTGCACGGGGCCACCATGCTCTTCTTCTTCATCATCCAGGCCGGGCTCACCGGCTTCGGTAACTTCGTGGTGCCCCTGATGCTGGGGGCGCGGGACGTGGCCCTCCCCCGGGTGAACGCCTTCAGCTACTGGGCCTTCTTGGGGGCCATCGTCCTCGCCCTCATGAGCTACTTCTTCCCCGGCGGGGCCCCCAGCGTAGGCTGGACCTTCTACTACCCCTTCTCCGCCCAGTCGGAAAGCGGGGTGGACTTCTACCTGGCGGCCATCCTCCTTCTGGGCTTCTCCAGCCTCCTTGGTAACGCCAACTTCGTGGCCACCATCTACAACCTCCGGGCCCAGGGGATGAGCCTCTGGAAGATGCCCATCTACGTCTGGAGCGTCTTCGCCGCCAGCGTCCTCAACCTCTTCTCCCTGGCGGGGCTCACCGCAGCCACCCTCCTGGTGCTTCTGGAGCGGAAGATCGGCCTCTCCTGGTTCAACCCGGCCGTGGGCGGGGACCCCGTTCTCTTCCAGCAGTTCTTCTGGTTCTACTCCCACCCCACGGTCTACGTGATGCTCCTCCCCTACCTCGGCATCCTCGCCGAGGTGGCCTCCACCTTCGCCCGGAAGCCCCTCTTCGGCTACCGGCAGATGGTCTGGGCCCAGATGGGGATCGTGGTCCTGGGGACCATGGTCTGGGCCCACCACATGTTCACCGTGGGCGAGTCCACCCTCTTCCAGATCGCCTTCGCCTTCTTCACCGCCCTCATCGCCGTGCCCACGGGGGTCAAGCTCTTCAACATCATCGGCACCCTCTGGGGCGGGAAGCTGCAGATGAAGACCCCCCTCTACTGGGTTTTGGGCTTCATCTTCAACTTCCTCCTCGGGGGGATCACCGGGGTCATGCTCTCCATGACCCCCCTGGACTACCAGTTCCACGACTCCTACTTCGTGGTGGCCCACTTCCACAACGTCCTCATGGCGGGCTCCGGCTTCGGGGCCTTCGCCGGCCTTTACTACTGGTGGCCCAAGATGACGGGCCGGATGTACGACGAGAGGCTGGGCCGGCTCCACTTCTGGCTCTTCCTCGTGGGCTACCTCCTCACCTTCCTGCCCCAGTACGCCCTGGGCTACCTGGGGATGCCCCGGCGCTACTACACCTACAACGCCGACATCGCCGGCTGGCCCGAGCTCAACCTCCTCTCCACCATCGGCGCCTACATCCTGGGCCTGGGCGGGCTGGTCTGGATCTACACCATGTGGAAAAGCCTCCGCTCCGGCCCCAAGGCCCCCGACAACCCTTGGGGCGGTTACACCCTGGAGTGGCTCACCGCCTCGCCTCCCAAGGCCCACAACTTTGACGTGAAGCTTCCCACCGAGTTCCCCTCCGAAAGGCCCCTTTACGACTGGAAGAAGAAGGGGGTGGAGCTCAAGCCCGAGGACCCGGCCCACATCCACCTGCCCAACAGCTCCTTCTGGCCCTTCTACTCGGCAGCCACCCTCTTCGCCTTCTTCGTGGCGGTGGCGGCCCTCCCCGTGCCCAACGTCTGGATGTGGGTCTTCCTCGCCCTCTTCGCCTACGGCCTGGTGCGCTGGGCCCTGGAGGACGAGTACAGCCACCCGGTGGAGCACCACACCGTCACGGGCAAATCCAACGCCTGGATGGGGATGGCCTGGTTCATCGTTTCCGAGGTGGGCCTCTTCGCCATCCTCATCGCGGGCTACCTCTACCTGCGCCTCTCCGGGGCGGCCACGCCCCCTGAGGAAAGGCCCGCCCTGTGGCTTGCCCTCCTCAACACCTTCCTCCTGGTGAGCTCCTCCTTCACCGTGCACTTCGCCCACCACGACCTCCGCCGGGGCCGGTTCAACCCCTTCCGCTTCGGGCTTCTCGTCACCATCATTCTCGGCGTCCTCTTCTTCCTGGTGCAGTCCTGGGAGTTCTACCAGTTCTACCACCACTCCAGCTGGCAGGAGAACCTCTGGACCGCGGCCTTCTTCACCATCGTGGGCCTCCACGGCCTGCACGTGGTGATCGGAGGCTTCGGCCTGATCCTCGCTTACCTCCAGGCCCTAAGGGGCAAGATCACCCTCCATAACCACGGCACCCTCGAGGCCGCCAGCATGTACTGGCACCTGGTGGACGCCGTCTGGCTGGTGATCGTCACCATCTTCTACGTCTGGTAGTCAAGAAGGCCGCAAAGCCCCCCGCTTAGGCGGGGGGCTTTGCTATGAAAAGGGAAGGGATGCGGCTTTTGGTGGTGGACTTTGACTACTTCTTCCCCGTGCCCCAAGACCCCAGGGACCCCTTGGCCCCCCTCTTCGCCTGGGCCCACTTTGAAACCCCCTACTACCTCCTCGAGGCCTGGGAGGAGCGGGCCTTGGCCTTCCTCCTCCGGGGGCTTTCCCTGCCCGAGGCCCGGGGTTGGGAGGGGTTTTGGGGGCGCTTCGCCTTCGCGCGGGAAGCGGTGCTCTACTACGCCGAAAGCAACGCCCTCGCCTTCCACCCCGAGGTGCGCCGGGGCGTGGAAGAGGTGGTCCTCTTTGACGCCCACCACGACGCGGGCTACCGCCCCTTGGGGGAGGAGCCCGCCTGCGACGACTGGATGGTCTTCTACCACCGCCTAGGGGCGAGGCTTCGGGTCTACTACCCCCCTTGGCGGGACCCCTCCTTGGAGCCCGAGCCAAAGGTGCCCGTGGCCCTCGAGGTGGACCCCGGGGGGAGGGTGGAGGGGGTGTTCCACCGCGTCTTCGTCTGCCGGAGCGGGGCCTGGGTGCCTCCCTGGGCCGACCCCGGCTTCTTCGCCTTTCTGGAAGAAGCTCCCTTGCCCAAGGTGGCCCTCGAGGCCCTCCTTCCCAGGCCCTTTTCCCTGGAGGCCCTGAAGCGGCGGGTGGCCCTCGAGGGGTTCGGCCTGCGCTTCATGGAGCGCCTGAAAGGCAGGGCCGGCTAAGCGGTGGACAACCCTCTCCCCTTGGCCTATAATCACAAAGGCTATTGGGCCGTTAGCTCAGCTGGCAGAGCAACCGACTTTTAATCGGTAGGTCGCAGGTTCGAATCCTGCACGGCCCACCAAGCCGAGGCCCCATCGTCTAGCGGTTAGGACGCGGCCCTCTCAAGGCCGAAACGGGGGTTCGATTCCCCCTGGGGTCACCACGGGCGGCTAGCTCAGCTGGCCAGAGCACTCGCCTTACAAGCGAGGGGTCAGAGGTTCAAGTCCTCTGCCGCCCACCAGGCGGGGCGGGCCCTTTGGGCCCGCCCTTTCTTTCCCCGCCCCGGGACCCCACCCTTTCTCCCTGCATTCTTCGCTCGGCTAGCCCCTTGAGAACCCTTTACCGGGGCCCCCATGCTGGCGCAAGCCGGCATGGGGTGGGATCACACCTCCGGAAGCCGCCGGACCGCCCAGAGGCCCAGGACGGCCAGGCCCGCGGAGAGGAGGAAGAGCGCCCCGTAGCCCCAAGCCCCCACCACCCACCCTCCGAGGACCGGGGAGAAGGCGAAGAGGCCCAGGAAGCTGTTGGCGAGGCCCACGGTGGCGGTCCGCTCCTCGGGCGGGGCCAGGTTGAGGAGGTAGGTGTTGCCGGCGATGCCCAAGGCGGCAAGGTAGGCCCCCTGCAGGAAGAAGACCAAGGCGAAGGCCCCGGGGGGAAGGGCGAGGGCGAGGAGGGGCGTGGCGAGCACCAGCACCCCCCCTCCGAGAAAGACGGCCTTCGCCCCCCTCCGGGCCAGGGCGGACCAGAGGGCGTTGGAGAGGATGAAGGCCAGGGCGTTGAGGGCGAGGTAGAGGCCGAGCTCCGCCTCCTTCCCCAAGACCCGGACCGCGTAGGCGGCGTAGAAGGGCTCCACCATGCCCGCAAGCCCCAGGAAGAGCCGGGCCGTGAGGTAGGCGCGAAACCCGGGGCGCCTCAGGGGAAGGCGGAGGTCGGTGCGCCCCACCGCCACCTCCTCCTCGGGCTCCTCCACCCGCCCGAAGACGTACCACGCCGCCCCGTAGGCCAGGGTCCCCAGGGCGAAGAGGAGGGCGTAGCCCAGGGGAAAGGGAAGGTCCAGGCCCAGAAGGGCCCGCACGCCGAAGCCGGCCAGAAAGGCCAAAACCCCGCCTCCCATGTAGATCGCGGCGAAGAGCCCGGGCCGCTCCTCGCGGGGCACGGCCTTGGCCAACACCTCCCAGTAGGGCAGGCTGGCCACGGCGGTGAAGAGGGCGAAAAGAAAAAGCCCCGCCAGGAAAACGCCGAGAAGCAGGCCCGGCCACGCCCCAAGGAAGAAGGCCCCAAAGACGAGAAGCAAAAGCCCCGCGAAGCGGAAGGCCGAGGCCCTGCGGTAGAGGGGAAGCTTCCGCCCGTGGCGCGCCACCCACCCCACCAAAAGGGCCTGAGGGAGCAGGCCCCCCGCCAGGGGAAGGGCGGGGACGAGGCCGATGAGGACCGGGGAGGCCCCGAGGCGGGCGGCGAAGCTCGCCAGGATGATGTTGGGGTTCATCAGCGTGTCCCCGAGCCAGATCAGCCAGCCGTTGAGGAGGATCCGGCCCCGGTTCCCGCGAAGCCCGCCTAAAATGCTAAGGATGATCCTCCTGCCCTCCCTCGGTCCCCTCCACATACTCCACCCACGCTACAACGCCGCCACGGTCCTGGCCATCCTCGAGGCGGCCAACCCCCCCGTGGTCTACCTGGCCTCCCACTCCGAGGCCTCCCTCGCCGAGGGCACCTGGCGGGAGGAGGACCCCCTCCTCTTCCACCTCCTCCCCTGGGCGGAGGCGCGGGGCGTGCCCGTGGTGCCCGTGGACCGGGAGGCCCACCTGAAGGGGGAGGCGGAGGCCTTCCGGGAGGCCTTGGCCCAGTACCCGGCGGCCCGGCCCCACCTGGAGCGCCTGGCCGCCTTTGACCGGGACCTCTCCGCCCTCCTGCAAAGGCCCCTCACCCCGGAGCGCCTCTACGCCCCCGAGTTCCTGGGCGAGCTCGGCGCCCTCTACGAGGGCTTCGTCCGTGCCTTCGGCGAGGGCCCGGCCACGGGCTTCCGGGCCAGGCGGGTGGCGGGGGTGGTGGAGGCGCTGAAGGGCCGGGAGGGGGCCGTGGTGGCGGACCTTTTGGACTTCCTCCTTCTCCTCGAGGCCTTCCCCCAGGAAGGCCCCCCGCCCCACCGGCCCACGGAGGCGGAGCGCGTCCGGGCCCTTTTGGACCGGGCCTGGCTCCTTAAGGAGGAGGACGACTGGGGCGCGCTTGTGGAGCAGCTCTTCGCCATCGGCTCCCCGGAGGCCCTGTACCTTGCGGCCCAGGTCTACCTGGCCTCGGGGCAGTGGGAGGACGCCCTGGCCCTCATGGAGGAGGTCTTCCGCATGGACTTCCAGCACCCAGGCTACCTCCCGGGGTACGTCCTGGCCCGGATGGGGCAGCTTCTGGACCTCGCCGGGGAGCGGGAGCGGGCCTTACGGGCCTACCGGGGGGTCCTGGCCCTCTCCTGGGCCCCGGAGGAGGCGAGGGCCGTGGCCCTGGCGGGGCTGAAGACGCCTTTCCGCCTCTAAGCGGAAGCCGCGGTGGGGGCTCTCCAACCAGGGCATTTGTCCCGGAAGCGGGGGGCTATCCTTAGGGCATGGAGGTCCAGCTCCGCAGGGCCCGCCGCGCCATGTACCTCCGCCTCGCCGCCTGGCACGCGGGGCCCCTGGGCCTCGCCTGG
>Ga0255755_1002873_pt1 | contig 13703 bp, 10 predicted proteins | sample 011ome_18_FD_179955 | JGI IMG/M metagenome (GOLD analysis project Ga0255755, IMG submission 179955) | Coastal salt marsh microbial communities from the Groves Creek Marsh, Skidaway Island, Georgia - 011501BT metaG (version 2) | ecosystem: Environmental > Aquatic > Marine > Intertidal zone > Salt...
TATGCTGATCTGATCCCTCTAGATAAAGATCTGCAACCACATCTGCACCATATAACTTATCTAAAACACACATGTGAGTTACGCCTGAGTCAAACCAAACATCCAAGGTATCAAAAACCTTGGAATAAGAATCGGCATCATCAATCAAAGAATCAAGGCTTAAATTATCCCAACCCTCAATACCCTCTTTCTCAATAACATCTGCAATTTGATTAAAAAGTAGATTCTGTTTGGGATGAATCTCGCCTGTTTCATTGTGAATAATTAAGGTAATTGGAACGCCCCAATTTCGTTGTCTTGAAATACACCAATCAGGTCGATCTTCAAGCATTGAAAGAATACGTTCCTCTCCCCAGCTGGGCTCCCAATCAACATCTTTAACTGCATTCACTGCTCCATCACTAAGACCAGATTTCTTCATTGAGATAAACCATTGTGGAGTTGACATAAAAATGACTGGTGATTTATGCCTCCAACAATGAGGATATGAATGATCATATTGTTGATGAGCAAGTAATGCGTTGTTGTCCTGCAATAATTCAATAACTACGGGGTCTCCCTTCTTAGTACTTAAGCCGCTTAATGGTCCGTATTCTTCTTTAAAAATGCCACGATTATCCAAGGCTTTGACAGATTCAAGACCATTCTTTATGCAAATAAAGTAATCATCCAACCCGTGCGCTGGAGCAGTATGCACACAACCAGTTCCACTTTCAGTGGTGACATGGTCTCCATGCAATAGCTTTGATTCCCTTTTATACAAAGGATGAGCCATGGCGATCTCATTAATTTCTTTTCCTAAAACTGATCCAAGAATCTCTAACTCTCTGCCCCATCTATTAGAGCATTCATCCAATAAGTCTTTTGCAATAATAAAATGATCGTTATCGCCTCTAACAAAAATATACTCAATTTCTTCATGGATACATACAGCAACATTTGATGGAATTGTCCATGGAGTTGTCGTCCAAATAACGAAATATACTTCTTCAACTTTATCAACTTGAAATGTTGAGCAAAGCGACTCAATAGATTTGGGTAAGACTTTAAACTTCACATCAATAGAATGAGATTGCTTATCCTGATACTCTACTTCAGCCTCGGCCAAAGCTGATCTGCAATCCATGCAAAAATGGACAGGTTTTTCTCCTTGCTCAAGATGACCATTAGCAATAATTCTTCCTAATGCGCGAACAGTGTCTGCTTCAAAACTTTTATTTAATGATAGATATGGATTCTCCCAATCGCCTAATACTCCTAATCGAATAAAATCTTTTTTTTGCTTATCAACCTGAGATTGTGCATATTCTCTACAAGCTTTGATAAATGATTTTTTATCTTTAACAAGATCGCTTCCCTTGCCATGTTTTTTTTCAACATTTAATTCAATCGGTAAACCATGACAATCCCAACCAGGAACATATGGCGCATCTTTTCCAAGCATGCTTTGAAATTTTATTGTAATGTCCTTAAGAGTTTTATTAACGGCATGACCTAAATGGATATCTCCATTAGCATAGGGAGGTCCGTCATGAAGAATAAACTTTTCCTTATCAGCATTTTGCTCTCTAATTTTTTGATAGAGGTTAATAGAGTTCCAAAATTCTAATATTTCTGGCTCTTTTCTAGGCAAACCAGCTTTCATCGATAAATCAGTTTCAGGGAGATTTAAAGTATCCCGATATTCTTTACTCATAGAGAATTATTCCAGTATTTCTTTAGCGTGAGATATGTCTTGAAGAATTTGTTCTTTTAATAGGTCAATGTTATCAAATTTCTTCTCATCACGAAGTTTATTTTTGAATTCTACAGTCAATCTTTGACCATATATAGATTCACTGAAATCAAATATATGGATTTCAAGTACAGGCTTAGATCCATCTACTGTCGGTCTGATGCCCATATTTGCAATTCCATTGAATGACTCTCCCGCCAAAGTACATTTCACTGCATAAACACCAGCTATAGGAAGTCTTTGTTTTGGTATCCATAGATTTGCTGTAGGGACGCCGATAGTTCTACCTAATTGTTTTCCATACACCACTTTTCCTGAAAACGTATAGGATCGCCCTAGTAATTGTGCTGCCAACTCAAACTTGCTCTGTAACAGAGCCTCTCTTATTCTTGTAGAGCTTATTCTTAAACCATCTCTTGTGACTGTTTTATTGGCAATTACTTCTGTTCCGTTGCTCTTGCCCCAACCTTTTAATAGCTGAAAGTCACCAGCCCGCTCAGCTCCAAATCTAAAATCATCACCAATGATTAAATGTTTTAAGTTAAGTTGGGCTAGAACATCATCAAGAAAACTCTGTGGAGTCATTGTTTTTAAAGATTTATTAAATTGAAGAAAAAATGCAAAGTCTATTCCAAAATTTTTTAGCAACTTTACTTTTTCTCTCCAGGGGCAAATTCTCGGAGGTGCTGAAGAATTTTCATCTTTAGCTGCAAAATACTCAGATGCGTGCGGCTCTGTAAAAAATACTAAAGACGCACTTGAGCTCTCTCTTGCCTTATCTTTTACCTGATTAAGAATTGCTTGATGCCCAAGATGCAAACCATCAAAATTCCCAATGGTTCCACTCATTGACTGATTTGGAAACTTTCTGTTAAAAGTTTCTATGTTTCCTATTCCTCTAATTAAGTACATTATTTAAAATCAGCCGGCCTAACGCCTAATATAAAACTTGATCCAAAATAAATTATTAATGAACCAATTATGGCAGCAACTAGATGCAAAAGCCTTTGAGTTTGACTAAAAAATTCAAAATCAAAATATTGATTAAAGATTGATAAAAATGATATCAAAGCAACACTAGCTACTAACACTTTTAAAGAGAAGGTGCTTAAAATTCCAGAAAAAGAAATTAACCCATCTCTTTTAAGAATAAAACTTAAAATTATTACGCTTATTATCGCAGAAATAGAACTGGCAATTGCTAAGCCAAGATGCCCTAAACCAAAATAAAATGCTAATAGGTAGTTCAGGCATACATTTATCAACAAACTCAAAAATGCTATCAACATAGGGGTTTTGGTATTTTGCCTAGAAAAAAATGCTGGAACCAATACTTTCATGGCCATAAAAAAGGGTAATCCAAATGAAAAAGCTATTAAGCTCAAACTGGCCTGCTGCACGTCACTCCACAAAAAAGCTCCTCTTTGAAAAATAGTAGCCAGCAATGGGGATGCAAATAAAACTAATCCAATTAACGAAGGGATAGCTAGAAAAAAAACTAACTTAAACGCATGCTCAAGCTGTTCAGTATAAGCTTGAATTTCTTTTTGAGCATAAGCCTTTGAGAGGCTGGGTAAAAGAACAGTTCCAATAGCAATAGCAAATATTCCCATTGGGAATTGTATTAATCTATCTGAAACATATAGCCAGGTTGGACTACCTGTAATTAACAGAGATGCAAAAATAGTATCAATTAGTAAATTTATTTGAGCTATGCCTCCTGCAACAATAGCTGGAAGAATAAGAATAAAAAATTTTTTAACACCGGGGTTCTGAAAATCAATTTTTGGTACGGGAATTTTTTTTATCGTTGCTAAAGGCGCAATCTGGAAAAGTAATTGAAGAAATCCTGCTAGAAGTACTCCCCAAGCAAGAGCCATAACTGGTATGTCTATTTTTGGAGCAACCAGCCATGCTGAACCAATTAAACTCAAATTAAAAATTAAGGGAGTTATTGCTGGAATAGAAAATTTATTATGAGAATTTTGAATACCAGCTGCAAAAGCAACAAGAGAAATTAATGCAAGATAAGGAAACATAATTCTTAAAAGACTGACAGCTAAATCCTGTTTTTGTATATCAAAATAAAAGCCCGGAGCAAATATCAAAATAAATATTGGTGCAAACAATAAAGCCAAGGCTGTAAATATGAAGAGCGCTGAGAGCAAAATACCGAATAAAGCATTTAGAAAATCTTGACTGCCCTTGTCATCTTTCCTGCCTATATACTCAGAGTATATTGGAATAAAAGCTTGGCTAAATGCGCCTTCTGCAAAGAGCTTTCTAAAAACATTTGGAATTTTTAATACAACAACAAAAATATCATGAAAAAAACTGGCGCCAAGAAGGTTGGTTGTAAAAATATCTCTTATTAAGCCAGCCACTCTAGAAATAAAAGTCCAACCACCTACTTTGATGGTAGATAAAAAATTAGATTGGGGGGCTGTTTTTTCGGTCACTTAATCTGAAGATGTGTCTTTTGAAAAATCCAAAGCAGCTGAATTAACGCAATATCTCAAACCAGTTGGTTGAGGACCATCTGTAAAAACATGGCCAAGATGTGCATCACAATTTGAGCACCTAATCTCAGTCCTTACTCTGGAAAGAGAATAATCCTCTAATTCATTAATTTTATCGTTGCTGGCAGCTTCATAAAAACTAGGCCAACCACAGCCTGCATCAAATTTTGTTTCTGATTTAAAAAGCTTCTCCCCGCAACAAATACAAGCATATACACCATCTTCAATATGATTCCAGTACTGACCCGTAAAAGGTCGCTCTGTGCCACTTTCTTGAGTGACATAATATGACTCAGGAGAAAGTTCTTTTTTAAGCTCTTCTTTAGATTTTTTGGTCATATGTTTAAATATAATTCCCTATTATATTAGTATAATCCATTGGTTGCTTTTCCAAGCTAAGATTTAATTTGCCAATTTCTGACCCAATAAATAAAAATAGTATCTATTAAAGCTATAAATACTTTTATGATGTATTTTGCAATAGAAATTGCAAAAGCCTGTTTAAAAGATAAATCTGTTGCAAGAACCCATGTAAATTGATAGATAAGTGTATCTATGAGTTGCGATGCCATGGTGGAGAGATTGTTCCTGAGCCAAAGCTTTTTTCCTTTTGTTAAGTTTTTAAGATAATGAAAAAACCATACATCAAATCTTTGACTGACAAGGTATGCTGTCAAGGAACCAATAATAAAAATTGGTGAGTAATATGCTAGTACTGAAATAGCGTCATGGACCTCTGCTGCTGATCCTGTTAAATCAGAGGGCATGAACTTAGTGCTAAGCACCAAAGTTAACATTACTGCAATGTTTGCAACAAATCCAAGCATGACTGCTCTATTAGCCTCATCTTTTCCGAATTTTTCATTCAAAAGATCTGTAGCAAAATAAATCCCTGAATATAGAATTGCTCCCATGCTTACATTGAACTGCATTCCAAAAAGAGATAATTCGCTAACTTTTCCACCCTGAAGATTGCCAAGCACTATTCCAAGAATTACAGCGCAGTACAAACCATATTTACCAAAGAACCTATATAGGAAAATAGCTAGTGATAAGTCATAAAAAACTACAAGTAACCATAGTGTTTCTTGGCTTAAATTGCTGAATAGGAAGTCCATTTGGAAATTATTATTACATAGAAATTTAAATTATTAGGTTACATTAATGGATTACCAAAGTTAGAATTATTAGATCAACAAATATAATAAGAGAAATCAATGAGTGAATTAGGTTTTTATAGATTTGCAAACTCACAACCAGATGAAATTGCCATAATTGAACCATCAGAAAAGATTTGGACACGCGGTGATTTGCTTGCAAAAACCAATCAATTAACTCATGCGCTTAAAGAGTTTGGAGTTAAGAGTGGTGATGTGGTGGCAACAGTTCTACCTAACTCGGTTGAGTACTACATAGCCTACCTTGCCTGTGCTCAGTCTGGTTTTTATATGGTCCCTATCAATTGGCATCTAGCTGGGCCAGAAATAGCATATATTCTTGAAGATTCTGGGGCGAAAGCATTCATTGCATCTGGGGAAGTTCCTGCTATGGAGGAAGCCTGCCAGAAGGCTGTTGCTGCTATTAACTTCCCAGAAAAAGGATGCATTAGTACAACCGAGATGAAAGGCTTTATTCATTTAGATGAGTTTGTGAGCTCACACCCGACCACCAATCCAGAAGAGAGAACTGCTGGTCAGGTCATGAACTACACATCTGGCACGACTGGAAAACCAAAAGGTGTGAAGCGCGCACTAATTCCAGGAGATCCAGATGATGTTTTAAGCATGTTTGCAATGATACTTAGCTTTTTTGAGATTCAGCCACAAGAAAACAATGTCCATATTGTTGGGTCGCCTTTGTATCACACTGCGGTCTTAGTTCACTCTTCAGCAGCACTGCATTATGGTCACTCTGTTGTTTTGATGGAAAAATTTGATGCAGAGAAAATGCTTTACCTTATTGATAAATATAAAGTCACAACCAGCCATATGGTTCCAACTCAATTTCACAGATTATTACAGCTTCCTGATGAAATCAGAAAAAAATATGATTGCTCATCGACTCGCGCAATGATTCATGCTGCTGCGCCCTGTCCAATTCATACCAAGCAAGCAATGATTGAATGGTGGGGAAATTCTATATGGGAATATTATGCTGCTACAGAAGGAGGCGGAACGGTTGTTGATGCTCACTCATGGTCAAAGTTTCCTGGAACAGTTGGTAAAGCATGGCCGGGAGCCGAAATAAAAATCATCAATGATGATGGAACCGAATCTGAAACAGATAATCAAGGTACGGTTTTTATGAAGCTTGGCGAAGCAACAAAATTTGAGTACAAGGGTGATCAAGCAAAGACAAAAAAAGAACGGTTAGTTATTGATGATCAGGTTTACTTTACTGTGGGTGACATAGGATATTTAAATGATGAGGGATATTTATTTCTGTGTGATAGGAAGATAGATATGATTATCTCAGGTGGAGCCAATATATACCCAGCTGAGATTGAGAGCGCTTTTCTCATGCATCCTGCTGTTGCTGATGTGGCAGTATTTGGAATTCCGAACGATGAGTGGGGAGAAGAGGTAAAAGCTGTTATAGAGCTCAACAAGGATTACCAGTCTTCTGATGAGCTTCTTGCTGAACTAATGAACTTTGCACAGGAAAATCTTGCAAAAATGAAACTACCAAGAAGCATAGATTTCATTGAAAAGCTTCCAAGAGATGAAAACGGTAAATTATATAAAAGAAGACTCAGAGATCCCTACTGGGAAAATCATTCTTCAAACGTCTAATGGAGTTTAATGCTGCTGATATCTTTGAGGGAGTTGTTGATAGGATTCCTAATAGAGAAGCAGTTGTTCTGGGGTCTACTCGTTTAACTTATCAAGAGTTAGATGCTAGAACAAATAAAGCTGCAAATGCCCTAAAAAAACTTGGGATAAAAAAAGGTAGTCATATAGGAATTTATGCTTTTAATTGCATAGAGTGGCTGGAGGTCATGCTTGGGGCATATAAATTATGTGCTATTCCTATAAATATTAACTATAGGTATGTTGAAGAAGAGCTAAAGTATCTAATTGATAATGCTGATATGGAAGCTGTGTTCTATCACAAACAATTTGGTGGAAAGCTTAATAACATTAGAAATGATCTTCCTCTATTAAAAGATTTTATTTGTATAAATGATGGTTCAGATGCTGATGATGTCATTGAAGGCAGTTATGATTTTGAAGCTCTTATCTCAAATGAAGATAATTCTAGGTTAAGCGTTCAAAGATCAGGAGATGACAAATACATACTTTATACAGGCGGCACTACAGGTATGCCGAAGGGGGTGGTATGGCGCATGGAAGATGTCTTAATGACACTTGGGGGAGGCATAGATGCGGTAACGGGAGAAAGATATCCTACACCCGAAGCCTTTGCTGATAAATGCTTGCAAGACCAAACAATTGCTCTTGCTTTGGCTCCACTAATGCATGGCGCTGCCCAATGGCAATCTTTTAATGCTTTCTTTTCAGGATGGAAATTTATTATTAATGACCAAATTTCATTTGATGCGGATTATATTTGGGAAATTATTGCAAAAGAAAAAGTGATGAATTTAACTATCACAGGAGATGCAATGGGAAGACCGCTTTGTGACGCACTCCCCACTGCATTAGAAAAAGGTTTAGACCTATCGTCATTATTTGTTCTTGCAAGCACCGCATCTGTTTTCAGTGCCTCCATCAAAGATACCATCTTGGAGTATTTACCTAATCTTTTTCTCATAGATGCTGTTGGATCCTCTGAAACTGGAGCAACGGGCGTAAATATTCATACAAAAGATGGAAAATTAAAAGACTCTGGCGGGGGTCCAAAATTTACAAAACCTAACTTTAGTGAAATTGTAAATCTTGAAACATTAGAAATAATCCAAACCAATGACACGGCGACTATTGGTTATTTGGCAAGAAAGGGTCATGTACCGGTTGCATACTACAAAGATGAGGAAAAATCTAAAAAAACCTTTATTGAGATTAACGGAGAAAGATATTCAATACCCGGAGATATGGCTAAATATGAAGAAGACGGTCAGATGACTCTTCTAGGTAGAGGAAGTGTTTCAATAAATTCTGGTGGCGAAAAGATATTCCCAGAGGAAGTAGAAATGGCGCTTAAAGCACATCCAAACATATTTGATTGCCTGGTAGTCGGTGTAAAAGATGAAAGATGGGGGCAAAAAGTTGTTGCAGTAATTCAAAGGAGAGAAAACTCTGATCTATCGCTCAATGACATAAAAGACATTGCCTCAAAATATATAGCCAGTTATAAAATGCCAAAAGAAATAGTTTTTTCCGAATTAATAGAAAGAGCTCCATCAGGTAAACCTAATTATCAATGGGCACAAAAATTTGCTAATTCACAATTAAATATAAAATAATCATGAGGATTGAGACTTATATTCCAGGTTTATCTAAAAATACTATTGAAATAGTTAAGCATGCTGAATCTCTTGGCTATGATGCGCTTGTTTCTGGAGAATTAAATAACGAACCTTTCCTCCCTGTTCTGCTTGGATTGGAACATTCCAAAAAAATGATTGTAAGAACTGGATTAGCTATAGCTTTTCCAAGGAGTCCTATGACCGTTGCAAACATGGGTTGGGACTTACAGTCATTTGGTGATGGTCGTTTTCAACTTGGCTTAGGAACTCAAGTTAAAGGGCATAATGAAAGAAGGTTCAGCGTACCTTGGTCTCCACCTGCACCAAGAATGCGAGAATATATTCTTGCCGTCAAAGCCATTTGGAACACTTGGAAAACAGGAGAAAAATTGGACTTTCAAGGCGAACACTATTCGCATACCCTCATGACGCCAATGTTTACTCCGCCACCTATGGACTGTGATGTACCTCCAATTTATGTTTCTGGTCTTGGACCTGGAATGGCAAGAATCGCTGGAGAAGTAGCTGATGGATTGTTGCTTCATCCTATGTGCTCGCCAAAATATATCAATGATATTATTTTGCCAGCAGTAGCTGAAGGAGCAAAAAGATCAAACAGAGATCCAAGAGAATGTGAACTTCTTTGGGGTGGCTTTATTGCCACTGGTGAAACAGAGGAAGACCTTAAAACGGCAAAAAGAAATGTTGCTGCAAGGATTAGTTTTTATGCTTCAACTAGGACCTACAGACCTGCGCTTGAGTTTCATGGATGGGGAGATATAAATGAAGCTCTTCATAAATTATCTATTGAAGGAAAATGGGAAGAAATGTTTGCTCTCGTAACTGATGATATGGTTGAAACCCTCGGTTTTTGCGGAACAGGCGTTGAGGTTGCAAATTCGCTCAAAAATGACCTCGGTCCAATATGCAGTGCGGCTATGTGGAATGAGGTTGAGCATTTAGGCACTGACCATTCTAAAGATGAGCATGTTGCTAATTTAATTCAAATTGCTAAGGCTTAAATGCCTTCATTTCTAACTCATAATTTTTCTGAACTTCCAGAAGAATTTTACACACTCCAAGATTGGCAGGGATTTAATAATCCCAAAATAGTTATTGAAAACCATGCTATGAAAAAGGCACTTGGCATGGAAAATACAGATCATCAGGAGCTTTTAGAAATTTTTAATGGCACAAGAAAAATCGATTCATTAAAGCCATTGTCTATGGTTTACTCAGGGCATCAATTTGGTCAGTATGTAGAACAACTTGGTGATGGAAGAGGATTGCTTTTTGCACAGATAAACTCAAATGAAGGGTTATTAGATATCCATCTAAAAGGTGCTGGTAAAACTCCTTATTCTCGCTTCGGTGATGGCCGAGCTGTTCTAAGATCCGTAATAAGAGAGTACTTGTGTGGCGAAGCAATGCATGCACTTTCTATCCCTACATCAAGAGCCTTGATGATTATTGGCAGTGATGAGATGGTAATTAGAGAAAAAAGTGAGTCTGCTGCAATGCTTGTAAGAACTTCTAAAACTCACATCAGATTTGGAAGTTTTGAATACTTTCACTACAACAATAAACCTGAGCATGTTAAAGCGCTGGTAGATTTTTGTATTGATTCTTATCCTCAATATTTCTCTAGAACTACAAATGCATATGAAGATTTTTTTAGAGTAGTTGTCAAAAAAACAGCAAATATGATTGCTCACTGGCAAGCCTGTGGCTTCAATCATGGAGTAATGAATACTGACAATATGAGCATTTTAGGGGAGACGTTTGATTACGGTCCTTACGGTTTTATGGAAGATTACAATCCGAACCATATATGCAATCATTCTGATCATCAAGGTAGGTATGCGTTCAAAAATCAACCTTATATTGGGTTATGGAATTGTTCTGCATTGGGGCATGCCCTATCCTCGCTGATCTCTGAGGAGAGTCAAGGTGAGATTCTACAAACCTATGAAGCAATCTTTCAAGATACTTTGGCCGAACTCTATCGAAAAAAACTAGGTCTAGACCTATCCGAGCCTGAGGATGCTACTTTAATTCAAGGTCTATTAGATATTATGGAATCTGAAAAGCTAGATTACACCAATACTTTCAGAAATCTCACGCAAGCCCTAGCTGAAGAAAGTTCTCTAGAGCTGCAGTCAGAAATTTCAAAAAGCTGGGTTGTCTCTTTTCTAGAAAGACATTCACAGGAAACCTTGTCTAAAGACAAAAGATTAAAGCTCATGAATCAGGCTAATCCAAAATTCATTTTGAGAAATTATATGGCACAAGAAGCAATTGAAGCAGCAGAAGTAAATGATTTTTCCAAACTTGAAACTTTAATGATTGTCATAACCCAGCCTTATGAAGAGCTAATTGAGCATGAGAAGTTTGCGAATAAATCTCCGATATGGGCAAAAGATTTAGAGATTTCTTGTTCTTCTTAAGCGTACAATAGTTCCGTGATGAAAAAATTAAATGTCTTAAAATTTATTAGCATGCTTTCTATCTTAGTGTTAATTTCCAGCTGCAATATTCCTTTGGTACCGTTTATCTAAAGTAATTTTTTATCTCTACTTCAGAGATCTAAGAGAATTAAAAAAATCTAAATTAATAGATTCGTCTAGGTCCACTACATCTTGATAAGAATAAGCATTGAAATCATGCCTTGGGGAATGATTGGCTCTTAGGACTTTGAACCTATCAGCAAGATTGTGAGTTGAAATATCCTTAAATTCATTAGAGATAGCACATAAATCTAACTCACTTTTGAACATAGCCAAGGGAAATCCATGAGCATGCATATCACTAACAATATTTTCTAAGCCATGAGGCCAATTCATTAATTGATTATTGGTTGAACCGCTATCTTTGGGACAATTAAATGCTTTCGCGCATTCTAATGCAATTACATCTGTACCATTCATTTTACCTTCAATACTGTAGCCAGCTATATGAGGCGTTGATATAAATGCATTTTGGATAGTAGTTATGGATGGAATTGGCTCATCTACCCATACATCAGCAACATAAATTAAGTTATTAGATTCTGTGATTAATTTCTCGCAAACAACCCCTCCTCTGGATGTATTGATCAAGATTTTATCTTTTAAAAAGCTGCTGTGTGATTGATTCAGCAGGTGTCTTGTAGGATAAATACCTTCTGTAGAAAATGGAACATGAATTGTTAAAAGGTCACATGCCAATACCTTTTCCATGGTAACCAAGTGGCTGTCTTCTAACAAAGGGTCGTAAGCGTAAACCTCAATATTAAGAGCCGATAGTAATTTATACAGCCTTTTACCTATATTGCCATATCCAATGATTCCAATGCTTTGTCGAACACTGAAAAGGCCCTCTTGAATTAGTTCTCCTATAGCAGCCATCACATAATGGATAACGCTAAATGCATTACAGCCTGGAGCGTGTGACCATGAAATATTTTGAGCATCTAAATATTCAATATCTAGGTGATCTATTCCTGCAGTTGCCGAGCCAACAAACTTGATTGACGAATGGTCACATAACTTTTTGTCTACCTGTATAGTTGATCGAACTAAGAGAGCGTCAACGTCTTTCAGATCATTTGAAGTAAGCTCATCATATACAAAATTTTCCAGCGAATACTCATCAGCAAAAAACTCAGACAATTTTTTCTTAATATTGGGGATTTGTGAATCTGAGACGATCTTAATCAATGGGACTTATTTCTCCAGACAATACTTTTAATCCATCCCCACAGAGTATTATTTCCAAGTGAGTATTGATCAAGCAAATCAAAGTCATGAGCTAATTTTATGGGATCTTTAAAAAAATCTTTTCTAGCAATGAATTCACCCTCATCTAAATTTCGAATAAATGTTGCAGGATTGCCTGCATAAATTGTATTAGTTGGAACATCTTTTGTAACAACTGATCGAGCTCCAATAATGCTATTTGCTCCAATCCTGACACCTTTGCAGATCATTGCATCTTCACCAACCCAAACATTTTCTTCAAGAACAACGGGCTTTGGATCACCAACAACTTTTGTTCTATCATAAATTCCATGCCAATCAGCATCAGTAATGCATGCACCGTGACCAAACATGCATGAATCTCCGATTGAGATTTTTTCAGCAGCCATAATTCGAACTCCCGGAGAAATTAATACATAGCTCCCAATATCAACTTCACCATTCCATTCCCCAGCATCCCAACTTGTTATTTGAATGTAATCATCAGGAGCAGAAATAAATGTAGGAAAATCGCCAACAGAAATATTTGATCCAAATAACTTAATAAATTGAGGTTTAAAAAATACCGTTCCCTTTCCAAGATACTTAAATTGGGGTCTAACAAAGTGATTTACGTAACGCGTAGTTAGCTTAGAGATAATTTTTTTTAGCCAATACGGCCGACTATCTTTTCTAATTTTATTTCTCCATTTTATGATGATTCTATATGATAAAGTACCGAGAAATTTCTGGGTTTATTTTTTTGAAAAAATTACTAAAAGAGCTAAAGCAACTGCTAAAAATAGGCATACCAATATATGGATCTCAAATTTCATATATGGGGATGGGAGTTACAGATACCATTGTTGCTGGTCGAGCAAGCGCGCTTGATTTATCCGGATTAGCCATAGGTAATGCTCTATCCATGCCTTTTTATTTTCTTCTGGGCGGTTGTTTATTTGCGGTAACTCCCATAGTTGCTCAGCTTTTTGGAGCAAAGAAATATGAAGAAATTGGACAAAAGGTTCGAGAAATACTGTGGGTTAGTATAGCGCTAGGTTTAATAGGTTTTATTCTATATAGAAATCTAAGCTTTTTTATTCCTTACTTTGATATTGAAGAAAATATTGCTCAAATTTCGGATGGATATTTAAAAGCTATGTCATTTGGTTTTGTCGCCAACATGCTATTTACATGTCTTCGTTGCTACAGTGAAGGTATGGGCCTGACTCTTCCAGTTTTTTGGGTTGCATTTATTGGCATGATATTAAATATTCCTCTTGATATCATTTTTGTCTATGGAT